>Ga0302325_10001108_pt1 | contig 69942 bp, 60 predicted proteins | sample Palsa_T0_2_FD_201948 | JGI IMG/M metagenome (GOLD analysis project Ga0302325, IMG submission 201948) | Peat permafrost microbial communities from Stordalen Mire near Abisko, Sweden - Palsa_T0_2 | ecosystem: Environmental > Terrestrial > Soil > Palsa > Peat permafrost | place: Sweden: Abisko...
CGCGACGCGATTTCCTTGTTGGCGAGATTTTCGAGAACGCCGTTGAGGACTTCTTTCTCACGGCGGCTAAGCCCGACCGGGGAAGCGATAGCGCGGCCTGCATCCAGAAGCTGGCGCGCCTTCGACGTCACGCGCTCGAACAGGCTGCCAGCGGCTTTAACCATCACTTGATAATCGGTCGGAGCTTCACCCCGCACCAGACAGTGCATTGCGAGAAGACTGGCGGCTTCTTCCATCGGAAGCACTCCGTCGGTACCGGCTCGAACCTGGAACCGCGCGGCGCCCGTCTCTTTTTCGCAGAATACGTACACTTGAGGTGTGCAGGAGTGCGACTGAAACTCACGGTGGACAATTGAAGCAGCAGCTTTGCGAGACTTTTTCAGGGCGACCTCCCTGCTGCCAAGATTTAGTTGCGAGGGGGAAATGTCGAGAAGACAGCGCCCTTGTCAGACTGAGGCAAACCGTTCACTCAACCGCAGTACTTAGCCAAACCCGCCACTTCTAGGTATGCAGATTTGAAAAAGTGTATCGGCCCCCACGGACGACACCGAACCGCGTTAGGTACTAGAGCAATCCTAGTACCATAATTGTCAAAACGAGAACAAAATGAAAGTTGATGATATAAGGCTATTTAAGCAGGGGCATACGGGATATACCGTATTGAAACGCGTGTAGAGATTACTTATGGCAAGAACTTTTTCCATTACGGCATTCTTCCACATGCCACCCAACCTGTGGAAATCACGGCACTTTCACGCGCCGCTCACATCGAACTATAGGAGTAGTGGGCCGAGCGGTGTGCGTTGCGATGCGAGCAGCAATTCGCCGCGAAAAGCGCACTCGCTTGGCCGGCGATTCAACGCTTCCTCCGCGGAAAGGCGCGCGAGATCGGGAGTATTGTTCTGCTCGGAGAGGTGAGCAAGGACAACATAGCGCGGCCGTCCGTCGAAGACTTCCGGATCGGCAAGGAAATCGCTGACTACGGTGTTCGAGAGATGCCCCGTGCGGCTCATGACGCGTTGCTTGATGTACCACGGGTATGGGCCGACCTTGAGCATATCTAGATCGTGATTCGATTCCAGGATCAGGCAATCGGATTCGCGCAAATGATGCTTCACCAGCTCGGGGAGATAGCCGAGGTCGGTAACGATCGAGACTTTGATTCCATTGGCGCGGAATGTATAACCCACGGGATCTGCTGCATCATGCGGAATCGCGAACGCGGAGATTTCGATATCGCCAATCGTGAAGACGTCTCCGGCGCGAATGTGCTCGACGCGCGTCAGCTTCTTGTTGGCGCTCTCAGGAAGACATTTTCGGATTTCGCGGTGAGTTGACTCGGTTAGATACGCTGTTGCGTGCCACTGATGGCTGATCTGCGGGAGGCCGCAAGTGTGATCGGAATGCTCGTGAGAAATCAGGATGGCGTCAAGCCGCTCGGGCTTGATGTTCGCGGCCTCCATTCGCCGCAGAAGTTCCTTGCGATTGATTCCAGCATCCACCAAGAGGCAGGTGCACTCCGTTTGGAGCAACGTTGCGTTGCCCGCGCTGCCGGACGCCAGGATAGAAACGCGAAACGAGATGCCGAACCTCGCAGTCTAGATCTAAGACAGGCCCGCGAGGATAATCGCAAAATGCCGCGCGTGCGTCAATCCTGTTCGTGGTGGCAGTAGTGACTTTCGGTAAGCGAGTTTGTTCTAATCCTGCTTCGGCGTACCAGCGTGTGGCTTTGCTCTTAGTGCGTCGATCGACAGCAACACTGCCGCGACGAAAAACATAGCAGGAACGAGATATCGGGGCAGCCCGACAGAAGATTTCGCGTAACCCAAATAGAACAGAATCCCGGCGAGCGCGAATGCTGCTGCGGATATGAGCTTTGACTTGCTATTTATTGGCATTGATCCGCCATAGGCCCATTAGATGACAATTTTCCTCCTATTCAGCCTGCCCGATCCACGCCCCAAATGGTTCCACGGATATCTCGTTGGCGTCAACTTGGCTCGGAGCAGCGAATGACGACAACAGCGTCTTCAGCGATTTCGCCTTTAGGCCCTTCGACGCGAGATTAAGGTTCACCTCACGCGCCTCATTACTCATATTCAGGACCGCGACCACGTTCTGCCCCCTGTAGCTGCGCACGTAGGAAAGCACATTCGGATCGTCTTCGTTCAACGCAATATATTTGCCTTCCAGCATCGCTTTGTTCGTATGCCGCAGCGACAGCAATTGCCGGTAATAATTGAGAATCGAGTTTGGATCCTTCATCTCGCTATCGACGTTGTAGCTCTTGTAACGGCTGTCCACGGTCAACCATGGCGCCACGGTGCTGAAGCCGGCGTTCGTGCCGCTGTTCCATTGCATCGGAGTGCGTTCGCCGTCGCGGCCCTTTTCTTTCGGCCAGCCGAGTTTCCCCATCGAATCCTTTACGTCCTCCGGCCGTTTTGGATCGTTGTTTTCCATGCCGATTTCTTCGCCATAGTACATCACGGCCGTGCCGCGCAGCGTCAGGTAGAGAGACGCCATGAGTTTCGCGATCTGATCGTTGTGCTGCCCGTCGCCATAACGATCGTAGACACGCCGAATATCGTGGTTGCTCAGAACGTAGACCGGCCATCCGCCAGAACCCTCTACCCAGTCGATTTGCTCCCGGAAATCCGCCGGCGAGAGCCTGTTGACCATCGTGAACATGAAATCCATCGGCATGTTCAGTTCGTCGCCGTGCTCACCGTAATACCGTCTGAGTTGCGCGATGTCGCTGGTCCACGTTTCGCCGATTAGCACTGCGTTGTATTCGTCCGCCACCTTGCGCAGCCGCTGCAAGACGCCGTGCAATTCCGGCTGGTTCTTGTCATAGATTTCGCGCTCGACCGGATCGCCAAATGCATTCTTCTCGTCCCCAACGACAGGATTGTCGCGAAAGTGCGAATCCACGAACATCACGTCGACGGCATCAAGCCGAAACCCCGCGACGCCGCGCTTGTACCACCATCGCGTCACGTCAAACATACTTTTTTCAACTTCGGGATTTCTCCAATTCAGATTCGGCTGCGGAGCATAGAAATAGTGGTAATACCATTGGCCGGACGCGGGATCGTATTTCCATGCAGATCCTCCGAAGTTGGACGTCCAATTATTCGGCGGCAGGCCAGGCGCTTTGCCGTCCCTCCAGATGTACCAATCTCTCTTCGCGTTGGTTCGCGAAGATTTCGACTCTTGAAACCATTTATTTTGATCGGAGGTGTACGTCATCACGAAATCGAGCAGCACGCGAATATTTCGTGGCTTCGATTCGGCGAGTAACGCGTCCATGTCCTCGAGCGTTCCGTAGTCCGGATTCACGCCATAGTAGTCGGAGATGTCGTAGCCCCAATCAACCTGCGGAGAAGGAAACATGGGCGCGATCCAGATCGCGTCGACTCCGAGCCAGCGCAAGTAATCGAGCTTCGACGTGATTCCGGGAATGTCTCCGATGCCGTCGTTGTTGCTGTCGGCAAAACTGCGCGGATAAATCTCATAGAAAACTGCGTGCTGCCACCATGGATGTCCCTCTTCATCGACTGTGCTCTTCTGCGCCCAAGCAGCACAACCCAGCGCAAGGATGAGCAGAATCGCATCGCGCAAGACGCGTCCACGCATGGCAGGACTCCTCACCCAATTAAACTAGCGGATAAACTACTAGACAAATTGCCTTGTGGCTACCGAGGCGTGTCTGGGTACCTTGAAATTTATCGGCGGTCAGCAGGCAAGGTCGGCGGGCGTTAGCTTGAAGTCATCAATCGGGCCGAGAACCGTGGCGGCGATGCGCCCGGGGCGAAAGAATTCCTGCGCCACGTGCTGAATATCCTCGCGCGTGACGGATTCGAGCTGAGAAATCAGCTCATCAACAGAAAAAAATCGGCCGAAATACAGATAGTGCCGCGCGATATGAGCCATGCGCGAACCGGTGGACTCCATCGAAAGCAGCAACGCGCCTTTCAAATGATCCTTGGCTCGTCGAACCTCTTCTTCTGTAACCAGCTGCTCTTTCAAATTGCGGAATTCCGTGAGCACGGATTGAATGAGGTGCGCCGTTTTGTCAGCGGCAGTGGCGCTATAGACCGACAGCATTCCCGCATCCCGGTAAGGATTCATCTCACTGAAGATGGAATAAGCGAGACCCTGCTTTTCGCGAATGTTCTGGAATAGCCGCGAAGACATCCCGCCGCCAAGCAAACTGTTCAGGAGAGAGGCCGCGAATCGCCGTTTATCGGCCATCGGGAACGCCGCCACGCCGAGGCAAAGATGGACCTGCTCAAGCTCGCGTTTCGCGCGCAAAGTGATGCGCGGCTCCGGGGAGGGCGCGATTTCTGGATATCCGTTCGCCGACGGCTTGCGATCGGCGAAGCGCGAGCCGGCGAGATCGAGGAGTTGCGCGTGCGTCAGATTGCCCGCCGCCGTGATCACGATTTGGTTCGGTGCGTACCAGTGGCCGAACCAATCGCGCAGCTTCGACCGATTGAAAGCGTCCACCGTTTCGTGCGTTCCCAGAATCGGTTTCCCGAGCGCCTGGTTGTACCAGAAATTTTCGGAGAAAAGCTCGTGAACCAAATCTTCGGGATTGTCCTGCGCCATCTTGATTTCTTCGAAAATGACCGACTTCTCGCGCGTAATTTCTTCCTCGGCGAACTTCGGCCCGAGAACGAGATCGGCAAGGATGTCGAACGCGGCAGGCAAATGCTCGTCAATAATCCGGGTGTTGAAACAAACATGTTCCTTCGAGGTGAAGGCGTCGAGCATCCCCCCGATGCGATCGGCTTCGCGGGCAATGTCTTCCGCGGTGCGCCGCTCCGTGCCTTTGAACACCATATGCTCGATGAAATGCGAGATGCCGTTGAGATCACCGGGCTCGCGGCGCGACCCGTGCAGAAGCCATATGCCCACGGCGACCGACCGGACATGGGCCATTTGTTCGGTGATTACAACAAGGCCATTTGATAGCGTAGTTTTTTCGATGTTGCGCGGAGTCTCAGTCATTTTGTTTATTGATTGTGGCACGGGCGCGCTCGAAAGTCATATTGCCGTGCAACAAGGCGCGGCGGCGAATCATTTCGACTGGTCCAAATATCCCAACAGAGCCCGGAGGCCCCTGCCTCCGGGTAATTAATGCAATCTCAGCGACTCGGTGATTAAAGAAGCTTTTCGTCGGGTGAGAGCTTGCCGTATTCGCTCGAATAATGCAGCGGAACATCCGCATACGCGCCTTTTTCGAGCGAATAAATTTCACAGCTCGAATACGGCCGTGAATAGATGTGCAATGTGGCCGCGCGGCCGCCGAATTCAAGCAGATTCAACACTTGATGCACCGGCTCTTCCGGCCGGACGATGCCCGGATGCTCCGCGTCCATATCGTAAAAGTCCGTCGGCACAAGCGAACACTTGCCGTGCACAGGATCGCGAGCTTCCACGCGGAAATTCTGCACGCGCAGCTTGCCGATCGGCACGGCCATCCAGCAATTCTGGTCGCGGTGATTGTGAATGCGGCTCACGTGCCCTGATTCCCAGCAAAGCGCGATGACTTCGAAGAGCTCGCACTTGTATATCAGATTGCGGGTGTAGTGGCTTTTTGTGTAGAAGAGATACGGCGCAAGCGATTCCGGAAGAACTTGGTTGTCACGAACAAATTCTTCGACGCGCGCGAGCGTGAATTCCCCTTCGTGGATGGCGGTGAGCTTCTTCACCCAATCATCAATATGAATCCGCTGAATGGCCGGCGGACGCGCTCCGCGGTCAGAACTGGTGGGCATTGCGGCATTATAACTCTGCTGGCGGAAGACGGCGTCGAAAAATGCGCTTAAACGCTCGTGTTATGATGAATTCGAGCAGCCGTCATGTCCCTCTCGGAACCTGCAAACAAATCGAATCTTCTCGGCAAATCCCTTGCGGAATTGCGCGCCCTGGCGGTGTCTCTCGGCGAACCGGCCTATCGTGGCGGTCAGCTCTATCACGCGTTCTATGCAGAAAAGCGATTCGACGTCGCGGCGATGGCAAATCTGCCGGCCGGGTTTCGCCAAAAGCTGCGGGACACTACGCGAGTGGCGCTTCCAAAATTTCTGCGGAAGTATCCGTCCGCCGACGGCACGATGCGATACGTTCTCGCAATTGACGCGCCGGATGATTTTTCATCGAATGCTGAAACTACTATCGAGACCGTTTTCATGCCGGGGGAAAACCGCCAGACGATCTGCATCTCAACGCAGGCGGGCTGCGCGGTGGACTGCGGTTTTTGCCTCACCGCGACGCTCGGACTGATTCGAAATATTTCCGCGGGAGAAATGTTGGGCCAGGTGCTTGTCGCGCTCGAAGACCATCGAGCTGAACTCAAGCCGCGAACGAACATCGTGCTGATGGGACAGGGCGAGCCGCTGTTGAATTACGACGCGGTGATGGCCGCGCTGCGAATTCTGATGGATCCGAAAGGCATGGCGATTTCGCCGAAGCACGTCACGCTCTCGACGAGCGGCATCATTCCGGGAATCGAGCGGCTGGCGCAGGAGCCGGTTCGGCCGAAGCTGGCGATTTCGCTGAACGCTTCGAACGACGAACAGCGAAACACGATCATGCCCATCAACCGAAAATATCCGCTTGAGACGCTGCTCAACGCCTGCCGGCGATACCCGCTGCGAACTTGGGAGCATCTGACGTTCGAATACGTGCTGCTTGGCGGCTTCAACGATTCGCCGGAAGATGCGCGGCGCGTGGCGCGTTTGCTCGCCAACATCAGCGTGAAAGTGAATTTGATTCCGTGGAATCCCGGCAATCTGCCGTATCAGCCGCCCGACGCCGATCGCATTGAAGAATTTCGCCGCACGCTCACGGAGAAGGATGTTCCCGCATTCGTACGTTACTCGCGCGGACAAGATGTAATGGCAGCTTGCGGACAATTAGCATTGCTGGAGACGAGCGGCACACAGCCGCTGGCACAGATTTCGATGCAGTAACAGGCGGCCAACGGCAGCAGTTCGTCACGCCGGCATCTTGCCGGCGTTTTCGTTTTGCGCCGCCTCGATGAAAATTCGCCGGCAAGATGCCGGCGCTACGAGTGACCGCCCGCCATCGTTGCGGCTTGATCGCTGGGCGACGATTGCGGCGCGAATGCCCGGTCAATGCGATAGAGGATGTACGCCGTAGCGGCTCCGGCCGGAACGGTCAACCACCACCCTTCTGCAGACGCAAGAACAAGTCCGCCGGCCAGCGCGGACACCAATGCTTCAGGAAATGTCCCCGAATGCGGCACTGCCATCGCATTCCGAGCCCATCCTCCAACAATCGCGACTAGGCTGGCAGGAATTATCGCGCCCGCCACGATCCAAATCGCGACGTTTTGCCGGCCCAGCAGAGCCGCCGCATGCCGCAAAAGAAACGCGATGAACAAAGTGGGCACGAATCCCAGCATCAATGAAAAGAAATAAAAATACATGAGTAGAACGGCAGCGGAAAAGTTTGCGCCAGCTAATGCGTTCCGGTCTTTGATGCAGATGGCAACGGTCATGAAGAAACAACCGCAAATCCAAGCGGCGAGGTAATAGGCGAGGCTGCCACGGCGGGTCATCGTCAGATTGCGGGCTTGATCACGACCGGCTCAAATCCGGCGCTGGACGTTCGGGAAATCCACCCAGACTTTTACGCCGCAAAAATGCGAGCCTTCCGTGCAGATCGGAGAAGAAATTCCAGCGCGCAAAACGCATGGGGGACCGATATATTGCGCGAGCTCCGGGAAAACTTCGCGAACCTCGGCGACTTCTTCCATCGAAGCTTGGTAAATCTCTTCCTGCGCATTGAAGCACGTGCGCATCGTCCACTTATGGAGAAGATGCAGCAGCGATCCGGACTCGACGAGCCGCATCGCCTTCGCATTGGGCAGCAGATAGAGCGCGAATTCGCGCGGCACGCCGCGATCGAGTAGGGCATTTTTCGCAGTCCAGGCCGCCGACATGGCTTCTTCGAACACCTCACGGGCGCGCGGATTTCCCGCAATCAACATCGGCATGATGAAATCCGGCGCGCGCGTATCCGCAAGCGTCAGCAGCGGGCGCGAACCGGGCACCATGCGATGGCGCTGATCCTGGCTGTCTCCGGTATGGCTGATTTTCTTGGCAAATGTGAAATTGGCATGCTGGAGCGCCCGCATAATCGGCGCGTGCACGCCGATATTCAATGTCTCGCGACGATAGGGATTTCGAGCCGGATTGAGCAGCCGGTCAATCGCCTCGGCATCCGGGCATTCGGCCGAAGTTAATCCCAGAACTGCGCGATACGCGTGGGCCATCACCGGCAAGGCGCGCGGCGTATAGTCAACCAGCTTCGACGTGCGCCCGCCGAGCCGCGCATCAAATTCGTGCGCGAACGCCTCGCCATCCGCCAGCGGCTGCTTCCATTCCGGCGGATCTTCCATGGGCTCGTTGTTGAACCGATCGAAAAATTCAGGATCGATCCCGCGAACCGCGCCCACCATCGAGCCGATCACTTCGCGGGCTTCCGTCGGCGTATCCGAAGCTGCCTGCATGCGCCACAAACGATGCAGAACGATGCCCGAAACCGTGTGCACCATCGTCGTGAACGCTGCAACGGGAAGAACGTAGCGCGCCACTTCAATCGCGCGCTTCGCCGACTGCTGCGCAACTTTCTTCACGCGCTTCGGATGTGACATATCGCTCACGTGCCAGATGTCGCCGAGAATCTCCCGCGCGTCGGGCTCAAGCAGCGCGGAAAGTTCGCGGTAATAATCCCAGGCGCGCGAAATGGCGTGTTCGTAGATGGCGCGTTCGTCGGGGCCAAAGCGCGGCCCCTGCGGCGGAACGTAAGCTTGCGCGCGATCGAGGCGAACGTAGCGCTGGCTCTGTTGCTCGGAATTATAGAAAGGGTGCGCGTGGAGAAACGACCACACGAACTGCCGGCTGATATTTTCGAGGCCGAATTCGAAGTGCGCGTGCTGATAAACAGTGTGATGGCCGCCGTAGAAAGTAGCCGCGCCAATATTCACGCGCTGCTTTTCCGTGATCTCTTCGGCGCCAATCAACCGCGGCGAATAGCACGTCCTCGCGGCAGCAATCGCGGAATCGAGAGGATGAGCGGATGCGTTGCGCAGCGTGACGCGCGGCTCGGCAGTTTCAACGAGCGATTCAGGAAATGCGCTGGAGGGTGCGGGTACAGGTGTCGCCATGGATGCCCGGCATTTTACACTGCCGCGCAACTCCGGTCAGCAACTTGCGACAGGCTTAGTCTGTCGCGTTGTCATTCTGAAGGACATCCGACGAGGATGTCCTGAAGAATCTACATTTCGGCTGATCGAGCGTCAAATGCAGAATCCTCGCGGGCGGCGCTTACTCGGCGCCAATAGGACGGCTCGGAATGACAACGTTGGGAGAACGCGCTCTCAGGGAGCACCTGAATGACGACGACTCTTACTTCTTCATCGCCTTTTCGTATTTCTTATTGAACCGCTCGACGCGCCCGGCCGTATCAATCAGCTTCTGCTTGCCGGTGAAGAATGGATGGCAGTTCGAGCAGATTTCCACACGAATCAGATCGCCCTTGAACGTCGAGCGAGTCTTGAACGTGTGGGCGCATGCGCAGTGCACGGTCACTTCGTGATAATCGGGATGAATTCCGGCTTTCATGGGGAGTACTCCAATCCGTCCAGGCCGGTCTGCGCGGCTATTTCACGAACGCTGCAACCACAGCCGCGTCGCTAGGCCCAAGAACGAATCACCATTATACGCGAATTTGCCAAATTCTCCAATTTCGTCCAGAAACCCAGAAGAACGATAGGTTTACGTCGCGGCGTTACTTGGCGGACCGCCTGATCAGGATACGAACGAGCAGCCCATCCGGACGTGACCGCCATCGACAGGCGTCGTATAGGCCTTGCGGAGGCTGACGCGAAGAGGCGGCAGGATCGGAACGTGCAGAACTGCCGAAAACTCATTCGGAAGATCCTCGTTCGTCTCGAACAAGAGCGCGACGCCCCCGTAGCTCAAGTCAAGCACCGCCGCAGTTTTCGCCGGGACATCGAGGACGGCATGCGCCTTTGTTCCCGAGAGAGAAACGCGCTCCCATTTGCGCGGGTGCTGCGCAGGCTTCGGTTTTGAAGCAGCTGCGGGAATGAACGGTGCGCCAATTCCGGCGGGAGGAACATACCCGGGAGGAATTGGCGTCTCGCGGCGCGGCGGCGGAACTTCGCGCGGCGGCGCGGAAGTCGAAGGCATTGACGCGACAAAGTACGCGGGCGGCGCGGGCGGCGCAGCCGGAGTCTCAGCGGGAGTCACGCGCGTTGTTTGCCCCGAATGCTTGAGCGCGTAAAGCCGCTCATCGGAAAGCTGAACGAGATTTTCTTTGGTGTCCGCGTCTTGCGGATAGACGGCCATTCCAAAGTCGAGCGTCGCTGCCACTTTCATCTTCAGCGGCGCCACTTCGTTTTCGAAATTGTTTCGGACGCGGCGGCAGAGCGTGGCGGCCTGCTCGGGATCCGTTTGCGGCAACACCAGCGCAAATTCGTCGCCGCCGATGCGGAAAGCGAAGTCCGAAGCGCGAAGCGTCTTGCGCAAATTGTTCGCAGCGAGCTGAAGGACTTGGTCGCCCTTCATGTGGCCGTACTTGTCGTTGATTTCCTTTAAGCGGTGAAGATCGAAAAGGACGACGGCAAGAAGCCCGTTATAGCGTTTCGCGCGATTCAGTTCTTTGTCGCACGTCTCGTCAAAGAGACGCCGGTTGTAGAGGCCCGTGAGCCCATCGGTCGCAGCGTTGATTTGCAGCTTGCGATAGGCATCGTATTCGAGCAGGACGGGAACCTGGAGAAAATGCGATGCGCCAAGCACATCCACCAGCGCCGTCTTCAGCGCGACGTGGCGGCCGAGCGCAGCCGAAAATTCCCTTTGCCGCTCAATGATGCTTGACCATGCCTGCGTGCTCTGTGCTTCGTCGAGATCCAATTGCGTAAACGACTTGAAAAAACGCTGCAGGAACGGCCCGCGCACAGCATCATCCAGACCCGCGAGGGTTTCTGCCAACAAGTCGAGAAAGCAATCGTCCGCCGACGGCTTCTGCGCCGGCTCACTGGACTGGGACATTTAGAGTTTTCTGCTCCGCGCGCTCGCGACAACTATTCGACTAACTGCGGGGGCGCACCTTGTATCAGCAAGCGCGAGTCCAAGGCAAGGAAAAACCGGAGTGTTTCAGCGCGGAGCTAACTGCTTGAAACTTCAGAGAGTCGTGGCAAATGAAAGCGGCTTATGTCGTTTTGAGAATGCCGATCGAAAGTCTATGAGCAAACCGCTTCCACTCTCCGGCGATTTTCGCCGATGTATCGTGTCCGAGTACTGTGAGTCCCGTTTAGTCAGACCAGCTTAATCGAGTGGCCGAACAAATTGGACGCCGATGAGGTGAATATCGCCGACTTCTTTCTGGCGAATTACTCGCGCCGAAATCGGTGCCATCGAAGCCGGAACGAGACCCGAGTTCGACACCGAAGGAGTCGGAACAGTCAGCGTGACCATTCCCTGCTTGAGCAGCGGCCGCGGGAGCGTTAGATACGCCCCCGTCGCGCTGATGTCGAGAGTCTTGGCGAGCTCGATAAAGTCCTCGCCGTACGCGTCTGTGCCCCGGACGAACATAGGAACCTGAAGGTGCAGCCGGCTGGCGTGTCTCCGGTCCGCGTTGCCAATTTCGATTGTTCGTTCGCGAGCAACGTTCTTTTCCATCACCATTGTTAGTACCCCAGTATTAGTACTTTTACTTCTCGCAATTCAATGGCAAGACGCCCTGCGGAAGTTACCAACCGTGTAACCATATGAAATAAATCGAGTTGACTTAGGATTACGTCGTCTCATTTTGAGCATTGGGAATACTCACGGCAATCGGAAGCTAATTCGTTTCCCTTTGTGTGCAAAAGTAGAACTTATTTACCATTGACACCTCCGGAGGTGTTTGCCACGATGCCCAAAGGTCGAGGGCCTTCCCCCTCTCATTGCAGTCGCACGAACGTCCTGAAGCTTTCTATGCGGCGGGCGATGTAGTCCAGGAGGATCAGTGTCCAAGCAAGCCCAAGCAGAACCGCCATCCCAGGCCCTAACGCTGCTGGGCGTCATGGCCAGCCTCCTTGACGCGATGGACCGGCCATTGTTGGTGGCCGACCGCGTCGGCACTGTTCTCTTTGCGAACGTTCACGCGCAGGATCGCCTGACCGCCGGTGGATTTCCTCCATCCGATCAACTCAATCTTTTCCGCGACCTCTTGAAAGCCGATGCCCGCAGTATCTTGGGCCAACTCGAACGTGGGGAGCAGGAAGTGGTTTTGCCGGTGGCTACGAGCGACGGCGAGACACACGTGAAAATTCGCTGGCTGCCGGAACCGGATTGGCTCGTTACCTATATCGACGCTTCGCCGTCCGATCGCGCAGCGGACTTGCCCGCCTCCGGCGTCGACATGGCTCAGACGGTTCACGAGTTGATGCAGGAGCGGGAAATCACGTACCGGAATCTGCTCGCTGCCTACCTGCGCTTGCAGGAAGTGAATCGCCAGAAGACCGTATTCCTCGCATCAGCCGCGCACGAGTTGAAGACGCCGCTTGCCGTAATGAAGGGCTACTACGATCTGCTGCTGTCGTGCTCGCTCGGAAAACTCAGCGAGAAGCAACGCGAAATTCTCGAGGAATCGAAGGAGAGCTGCGACCGGCTCGTGCGAGTCGTGTCCATGTTCTTGAACTATTCGGCGCTCGAAAGCGGCAAGCTCGTACTGCAACTTCGCGAAAACGATCTTCGCGATTGCATCAACGACGTCGTCTTGCGCTGGCAGGATTCCTTTCAAAAATCGAGGGTTCGTCTCAAGACGCACATTTCGAAAGATCTTCCGAGGCTCAATTTCGATTATCCCAAGTTACAACAGTGCATAGCGAATCTGGTGGACAACGCGCTCAAGCATACGCCGACCGACGGTTGCGTGACGGTTCGAGCCGAGCCCCATTTCTGGGAGCGCCGAATCGCAGAAGTTGTCCCGAGAGCCGAGCGGCGCCGCGAGCGTGAAAGCCGCGTGAACAGCGTGCTCGTCACCGTTTCGGACACCGGCGTCGGCATCGCCGCGGAATTTCATCAGGAAATTTTCGAGGAATTTGTGCGCGTTGATCCATCTTCCGCGGGAATGGGTCTGGGCTTGGCGATCACCAAGCGGCTGATTCAAGCACATCGCGGAAAGATCTGGGTAGATAGCCTTCCCGGATCCGGCAGCGCATTTTCGTTTCTGCTGCCGACGAATCTTGAATAAGAGAAACATTCATAGCGCAAACGCTTTCGAGCGAGGAAAATAGGGAAATGGAAACGAAAGAACGAATTCTGATCGTGGACGACGAACCCAGCATACGGAAGTATCTGCAAACGCTTCTCGAGGTGGACGGCTTCGACGTCAGTGCCGTCACCAACGGCAAGGACGCCGTCGAAACTGTGACCCGCGGCGATAAGCCCGACTTCATTATCCTCGACGTGTTGATGCCGGAAATGAACGGACTCGAGACATTGCGAGCGTTGATGCAAGTGGATCGCTCGCTGAACATCATCATGCTTTCTTGTTCGAATGAAGTGGGCACCGTCGTCGAGGCCATTCGCCTGGGCGCGCACGATTACCTCACCAAGCCCTTTGAAAAGCCTGAACTCGACGCGGCGCTTCTGAAATGCCGCCAGAAAATGCACCTCAGCGCCGAGAATAAAGCCCTGCGCGAATACTGCGACCAACTGACCGAAGACATGTCGTTCCTGGCCTCCAGCCCGCAGATGCTCAAAATCCGCCAGCATATTCTGCAAATTGCGCCGGTGGATGTTCCGGTATTCATCAGCGGCGAGAGCGGAGTCGGCAAGGAAGTTGTCGCTCGTATGATTCATCTTCGCTCCACGCGCCGCCAGCAGCCGTTCGTCAAGGTGAATTGCGCGGCGCTGCCCGGCGAGCTTTTGGAATCCGAACTCTTCGGCTACGAGCAAGGCGCGTTCACTGGCGCCGTTCGTGCCAAGCCCGGCAAATTCGAGCTCGCGAACAAGGGAACGATTTTCCTCGACGAAATCGCCGAGATGAGCCCGCACCTGCAAGCCAAGCTCTTGCACGTTCTGCAGGATAATCAATACTCGCGCCTCGGCGGACGCAGCGTCATCAACACCGACGTCCGCGTTCTTGCGGCGACGAACATGCACGTACAGGAAGCCATGCAGTCAGGGCGCTTCCGCGAAGATCTCTACTATCGGCTGAACGTTCTTTCGATTCACATTCCGCCACTGCGCGAACGCACGACGGAAATTCCCCTTCTCTTCCAGCATTTTTTGTTGAAATACAGCGAAAAATTCCAGAAGACCATGCCCGAGCCTTCCGCGCATCTTCTCGAAGCAGCGATGCGCTACCAATGGCCCGGCAATTTGCGCGAACTCGAAAACTTCACGAAGCGCTACGTGATTCTCGAAGATGAGGAAGGCAGCTTCCGTGAATTGCTCGAAATGACCACGGCGCAGCAACGCCTCTCGCCGCAGCCGGACACCACGACCCCGACGCGCGAGCAGGGCGGGCTGAAAGCGCTCGTGCGCGGCTTGAAAGACGAAGCCGAAGCAGAAGCGATCGCGCAAGCACTCGAAAAAACTCGTTGGTGCCGCAAGGACGCTGCGAAAATGCTTGGCATCAGTTACAAAGCGCTTCTGTACAAAATGAGACAATTCAATTTGGATTCCGGCCGCGGTTCGCGCGCCGTGCCGGCCGCTCCCGCAACGCGGACCGAGTAGTACCGGCAGCGGCAGAAAAACAGCGATTGCAATCTATTGCCTATTCAGGGCACACGACTGAAGAAAAAGTCTATTCAGCAAGCGGGTTGCTCGCTAATATGCGTCGCCAGGGGAGTGACCTGGAGTGGCGCGATTGACGCGCGGTGATGGGTCAGAAGTTGACCGCGAGTCAATCGATTAGGCTTCCCTATCATTGCAATGGGTTTGGGCGAACCCGGATCAATCTTGTTGGCCGAAGCAACTGCGACACAAAGCGTCTGGTATAGTGCGGACCTGAAATCGCATGTTGATTTTATTTGGTAGCAAGATTGCTGACCCCTTATAGGGGAATTTGCGCCCGATCTCGGTTTGAGGGGAGCATGCTGGAATGACAGAGCGTCGCACCGCTCGACGTTACGACTTATCTCTGCCAGTCCTCGTCCGCCTGCCGATCAATCGTGAGCCCGGTTCCCACAATGGCCAGACTCGCGATATCTCGACTCGCGGTGTTTATTTCATCATGACCAAGGACATGGCACCAGGCACTGAACTCGATTTCACGTTGACGTTGCCGGCAGAAATCACCCGCGGAACCGAAGTTTTTGTTCGCGCGCACGGGCGTGTAGTGCGCGTGGATAAGCGGCAAGACGAAGAGCACGAAAGCGTCGGCATCGCTGCTGTAATCGAGCGTTACGATATTATCCGGGGCAAGACCGCTTAGCGAAATCTTCGCGGTCTCTCCCCGGGCCCAGCCCTCCGCTTTATTTCATTTCGCATCAATTTACCTCGCGCGTTTCAGTCATCAATCATCCTCGCTTCCTTTAGCCATCCCCTTTTGCCGGCGACTTTTCGATTGCACCTCATGCGCTTCGGAATTAGGATGGCGGTCGATTTCGCCGGCGGAGGGACTCTCATGAAAGTAGCGGACGTGATCGCCTCCCGTAAAGAAGTCTATTCCATCAGCGCCGAAGCAACGGTGTACGACGCGGCGCGCTATCTGCGCGAACACGGCGTGCGCTCCGCCGGCGTCGTCAATAAGGAAGGCAAGCTCATCGGCGTGGTATCGCAAAGCGACGTCTCCGACAAAGTAGCCGCGGAGAACAAATGCCCAGCCTGGATGCGCGTTTCAGAAATCATGACGCCCAAACTCGTCTCGGTGCCGCCGGAAGCGCCCCTCGATGCTTGCCTGCAACTCATGGAAAAATTCGGCATCTATCATCTGCTCGTAGTGGACGATAAATCGCGATTCCACGGCATGATTTCCGTCAGCGACTTGCTCGCCGTTATCGCTTCCGATGAAAAGGCGCGGGCCGACCTCCTCGAAGACCTGATCTTTCCCAAGCGATAGTCGGTGGGAGCCCCCTGCTTCAGCAGGGGGAGCTGGACTTTTGGTCCAGCGGAAGAGAATCTCGCTCTCCATGGGCTTTCAGCCCCGGCCTCCTCGCTCGGCTCAGAAGCTCTTGTACCTGTGAATCCGTTTCCTCACTGCCGGGAACGCGATTTCCGGGTATTGAACCTCTTTTCCTCAACTCACAACACCGACTGAACCCGCCAGGACGTACTCCCGAGAAATCGAGGTAGTCCTGTTACTACCTTGTATCCAGCGGTAAACAGGTTACTTAGCCAGGCTGCACTAAGGGTTCAGCCGCTTCCGGCTGTTCCCACCTATGAACTCGCCTTTGGCGGAAGGAGTGCACTGATCATGGTGGACGGAAGAACGCGAAGCTTGCGCATCCAGCATGCAAGCATCGCAAATCCAAGGAGTTGGGCGGCAAATGGCTGCGGATAGCATCGTAGACGGCTTCGCATCGAGCAAAGGGCAGGACGCGCCTCCGGGCAGCGTCGTCTTTGGCTCATCCGAAGCGATGCGCCCAATCCGCCTGAAGGTCGAGAAGGTTGCGGTCACAAACATACCGGTTCTGATTCAAGGCGAGAGCGGTACGGGCAAGGAAGTCGTCGCTCGTCTTATCCACCAGCTCTCACCTGTCGCCAGCGGCCCATTCGTCAAGGTGAACTGCGCGGCAATCCCCGGGACGCTTCTCGAAAGCGAGCTTTTCGGCTTCCGTAAGGGCGCCTTCACCGGCGCGTACAACACGAAGCCCGGCCGCGTGGAAATGGCTGACGGCGGCACGCTATTCCTCGACGAACTTGGCGAACTCGATTCTTCGTTGCAGGCAAAACTTCTGCAATTTCTTCAGGACGGGCAATTCTGTTCGATCGGGGATCAGGAAGAGAAGCGCGTCGAAGCGCGAGTGATTTGCGCGACCAACCGGCGCCTCGAAGATGAGATCGAAGCCGGCCGTTTCCGCGCCGACCTGTTCTATCGCATCAACGTCATCAGTCTTCACCTTCCTCGCCTGCGCGATCGCCGCGAGGACATTCCCCGGCTCATCGAATTTTTCCTCGCGCAGTTCAATGCGCGCTTTCAGCGCAGCGCTCCTTCGCCCTCGCGCGAACTCATTCAGTCATTTCAGGATGCGGAGTGGCCCGGAAATATCCGCGAGCTGGAAAATCGCGTCGCGCGCTACGTTATCCTGGGCGGCGAAGACGCATTTCGCAGCGAGTCAGCACCCGCGCGTCCAGCGCTTCGCCCGATTCAATTCTCCGAGAATGGCACGATTCCGCTCAAGCGAATCGCCAAGCAGGCTGTTCGCGAAATGGAGCGCGACCTCATTCTCAAAGTTCTCCAGGCCAATCACTGGAATCGCCGCAAGACCGCCCAAGTGCTTGCCATCAGCTATCGCGCCTTGATTTACAAGATTCGTGAAGCAGGGCTTTCGCAACGGCAGAATCGCAAACCCGCGGCAGGACCAGCGGGCGGCGAAGGCACCGCGGCGTAAAGCTATTCGCGACACAGTTATTCCCTCTCAGGAATATTGACCGGTTCGGCGGAAGTGACGGAACGCGAGGTTTGTGTCCCGCCGCTTCCGTTTCGCCGTTCGCATCAGCCCTCCGCGCACAGCCGATGGCAACGATGTTCGTGGCGCGGGCATCTTGCCCGCGTCTTTCCGCGCAGATGCCTCGAACGAACGTCCAACCGCGCTCTGTTAACCGCTCGGGCCATCTGTTGCTCCATTGAAACAATACCGCTAGCCCCGCCCGGCTCAGCCGACTAAACTTTATATTCCGCACTATTCCCGCGGGAACCTGAATGAGTGACAGAACCCAACGCCGCCAAGCCCTTTTCGACGCGCTCGAGGAGCGAATCCTTGTCCTCGATGGCGCCATGGGCACTATGGTGCAGCAACAAAATCTCTCCGCCGCGGACTTCGGAGGGTCATTCCTCGAGGGCTGCAACGAAGTGCTCGTGCGCACGCGGCCGGACGTGATTCTCGGCATCCATCGTGGCTACCTCGAAGCCGGCGCAGATATCATCGAGACGGATTCGTTCGGCTCAACACGCATCGTTCTCTCGGAGTACGGCCTCGAAAACGAAACCGTTGAGCTGAATCGCAAAGCGGCCGAGCTGGCGCGGCAGGCCGCCGATGAATATTCAACGCCGGATCGCCCGCGCTGGGTGGCCGGCTCCATCGGCCCAACCACAAAAGCGATTTCGGTTACCGGCGGCGTAACCTTCGATCAGTTGTGCGAGAATTTCTACGAACAGGGCAAGGCGCTCGTCGAGGGCGGTGCTGACATCCTCGTAATCGAAACGAGCCAGGACACGCGCAATATCAAAGCGGCACTTCTCGGCATCGAGCGCGCAAAAAAAGAACTCGGCTTCGATGTTCCCGTCATGGTGTCGGGAACGATCGAGCCCATGGGCACGATGCTCGCGGGACAAACGATTGACGCGCTGTGGTCATCCATATCCAATGCGAAATTGCTTTCGATCGGCCTGAACTGCGCCACCGGGCCGGAATTCATGACCGATCACATTCGCACACTCAGCGAAATCGCTTCCACGCGCGTATCGTGCTACCCCAACGCGGGCTTGCCGCGCGAGGACGGTACATATTTGGAATCGCCCGAAACTCTCACGACGCAGCTCGCGCGATTTGTGGATCACGGCTGGCTGAATATCGTCGGCGGCTGCTGCGGCACGACGCCAGCTCACATCAAAGCGCTGGCCGCGATGGTAAAAGGGAAAGAGCCGCGGCGCGTTCCCGCGCCCAAACATCAGGCGCTCTATTCGGGCATCGAGTTGGTGGAAGCAGACGATTCGAACCGGCCGCTTCTCGTGGGCGAGCGCACAAACGTGATCGGCTCGCGCGCGTTCAAAGATCTCGTCAACGCGGAAAAATGGGAGGAGGCCGGCGAAATTGCCCGCCGCCAGGTGCGCAATGGCGCGCAAGTAATTGACGTCTGCCTGCAAAGCAGCGAACGCGACGAAGCAAAAGATATTCCGCCGTTCTACGAAAGCCTAATCCGCAAGACCAAAGCGCCCATCATGATTGACACCACCGACCCAGCGTCGGTTGAACTCGCGCTCACTTACTGCCAGGGCAAGAGCATCATCAATTCCATCAATCTAGAGGACGGCGAAGATAAATTCGAGCGCATCTGCCCGCTCGCGCGTGCATTCGGCGCCGCCCTGGTCGTTGGCTGCATTGACGAAGACAAATTGCAAGCGCAGGCGTTCACGCGCGAGCGAAAGCTCGCCGTCGCCGAACGCTCGGTCCGCCTGCTCGAAACGAAATATGGCATCCCCGTCGAGAACGCCATCATCGACCCGCTCGTTTTCCCGTGCGCCACCGGCGATGAGAACTACATTGGCGGCGCGGTCGAAACGATTGAAGCGATCCGTCTGATCAAAGAAAAGATCCCGGGCGTAAAAACGATTCTAGGAATCTCGAATATTTCCTTTGGCCTTCCCGCATCGGCGCGCGAAGTGGTCAATTCCGTTTTTCTCTACTACTGCACGAAGGCAGGCCTCGATCTCGCCATCGTGAACACAGAAAAAATCGAACGCTTCGCCTCTATTCCCGAAGATGAGCGGCGCCTCGCGGAAAATCTGCTGTTCAACACGCCCCCCGCCGACGTTCCGGCCACGCATCCACACGCCGCCGCGCTCGAAGCGGTACCCGACGATTGGCGTCGGCAAAGCCGCGAGCAGAAAATCGCCGTCAATCAATTCCACATCGCGGCTGTCACCGGCCATTTTCGAACCACGAAAAAAGTGAAGAAACTCGCCGCGGACCTCCCGCTCGATCAGCGCCTCGCAACCTACATCATCGAAGGCAGCCAGGACGGCCTCATCGCCGATCTCGACCGCAAGCTCGCCGAACACAAATCGCCGCTCGAAATCATCAACGGCCCGCTCATGACCGGCATGACCGAGGTCGGCCGCCTCTTCAACAACAACGAGCTCATCGTCGCGGAAGTGCTCCAATCGGCCGAGTCCATGAAGAAAGCCGTCAGCCATCTCGAACGCTTAATGGAGAAATCCGAAACCAGCCGCCGCGGAAAAATCGTGCTCGCCACGGTCAAGGGAGACGTCCACGACATCGGCAAAAATCTCGTGGAAATCATCCTTTCAAATAACGGCTACGAAGTCGTGAATCTCGGCATCAAAGTTCCGCCGGAGGAATTGATCCACGCCTGCCAGGAACATTCGCCCGACGCCATCGGCCTCTCCGGCCTGCTGGTCAAAAGCGCGCAGCAAATGGTGATCACGGCGGGGGACCTGCGCGACGCCGGAATCGAGTTGCCGCTGCTCGTCGGCGGCGCGGCGCTTTCAGATAAATTCACCCGATCAAAAATTGCGCCGAGCTACGCGGGCCTGACTCTCTACGCCAAAGACGCGATGACCGGCTTGCGCCTGATGAACGAAATCATGGATCCTTCGCAGCGCGAACAGTTGACTGTGTCCGTCACTGCCACGATGGCAGCGCCATCCGGCAACGGAGCCGAGCCACCTCGAGTTGCTGTGGGCGAAGCGCGCAGCTCGCGCGTGCGCACCGATATTCCCATTCCGCCCGCGCCATATCTCGATCGCAAGGCCCGCGCCTTGCCGCTGCTCGCGGAAATCTGGACGTACATCAATCCTTATATGCTTTACGGCCGCAATCTCGGTTTCAAAGGCAATTTTGCCAACGCGCTTCACGAACGCGACGCACTCGCCCTCGAGCTCTTCCACAAAATGGAGGAAGTGAAGCACGATGTCGCAAAATGGCTGAAGCCGCGCGCCGTCTGGCAATTTCTCGAAGCCGAACGCGACGGAAATTCAATTCATCTGTATTCGCCAGGCGCAACCGATCCAATTCACACCTTCCGCTTCGGCCGCCAAGCGAAACCTGACGGCCTATGCCTGAGCGATTACATTCTCGACGCCGACGAGGGCCGCCGCGATCACATCGTGCTTTTTGTCGTCACGGCCGGCGAAAATGTGCGCGAGCGCGTCGAAGAAGCGAAAGTGGCCGGCGAATATTTCAAAGCTCACGCCACACAAGCGCTTGCAACCGAAACCGCGGAAGCCTGCGCCGAATGGCTCCATCGCCGCATTCGCGAAGAATGGGGTTTCCCCGATCCGCCCGCGATGACCATGCAGGAACGCTTCACTTCGAAATATCGCGGCAAGCGTTATAGTTTTGGCTACGGCGCTTGCCCCAATATGGACGATCAGCAAGGCATCTGGAAGCTGCTGCATCCCGACGAAATCGGCGTTCATCTTACGGAAGGAATGATGATGGAACCGGAGGCGAGCGTCAGCGCGCTCGTTTTTCATCATCCGGATTGCGCCTACTTCACCGTAAGTGAAGAAATCGAAGCCGTCCCGGCTAAACCGGACCCTGTCGTCTGATTTTCATCGAGCAGATCGAATCCCCACCAAGCTCGCGCTGCCCCACATCTTGCATTTCCGAAGTCGCCGCCGGAAAATTGCGGCATGGCACACGAATTCACAACCTCGTACATAAAAGATTCGCTCAGCCTCTTTCAATATTACAAACGCCTCGCCGAACGAGCCATCGAACAAGCTCCCGACGAAGCGCTCTTTACATCGCTTGATGCCGAATCAAACTCCATCGCCGTAATTGTCAAACACATGTCAGGCAGCATGCGTTCGCGCTGGAAGGATTTCCTTACTTCAGACGGCGAAAAGCCCGATCGCAATCGCGACGCCGAATTCGAAACTCCGCCCACAACACGGCGCGAGCTGCTCGAAAAATGGGAAGAAGGGTGGCGTTACCTATTCGCCGCGCTTGAACCGCTAGGCGACGCCGACATTTCGCGAACGGTGACGATTCGCTCCGAGCCGCATTCCGTCATGCAAGCGATCAATCGCCAGATCGCGCATTATTCGTATCACATCGGCCAGATCGTTTTCCTCGCGAAGCATTTCTCCGCCGCCAATTGGCGCGCCATAACCGTGCCTCGCGGCAAATCCGCACAATTCACCGCCGCCGTGAAAGAAGGCCGCGCATCGCAGCGTTAATACGCGTTAAGCCTTGCGCTCGCGAATGATGTCACACGCGCGCTATTTCTTCTTCGGGGGCAGATATTTCTTGTCAATGCTCGCCACGACGACGTAATTCGGATCCACCATCTCCGTCAAGTGAGTTTTCCCCACCTGAGAAAGCAATTCGTAAGCATCGAGCTCGGAGAGCCCGTAGTCCGCGTGAATCCACGAAACAAGCTGCGTGAAGGCAATGCGCAACGCATCGTCAACCGGCCGGTAAATTCCCGCAGCCATGATTTCGTGCTCGTTTTCGAAGCGCGGCCATTCAATCGCCTTGCCTTTAATCAGCCGCACGCGCAGACGAACTTTCAGCGGCACCTCGATCGCCGTTCCTGCCACTTCGCCATCCCCCATCGCCGCGTGCCCGTCGCCCATATAGAGCAGCGCCCCGGGCACATTCACCGGCAAGTAGAGCGTATTGCCGACGCTGACTTCCGGCGCGTCCATATTTCCGCCAAACTCCGCCGGCACAACCGAGCTGCGAGCTTCGCCGTCCGATGGCGCCACGCCAATGCATCCGAGGAAGATATGCAGCGCGATTGTTGTCGAGAAATCTGAATCGATCGCGTGAAACGTCGCCGTGTTCGACGCGTGGTCAATCGGATAAAACCAGATGCGCTCCGGCAGCGGTGGATTCAGCATCGGAGTGTAGTTCGTGGAATTCAGCGCGCCGAATCCTGGAGCGAACGCGCCAACGCCCTGAGTTCCATTCACATCCAGATTCAGAATGTCGATCGCCAGCGTGTCGCCCGGCTCAGCGCCATCAATGTGAAACGGGCCAGTGAGCGGATTATCTCCCTTGACGAGGCTCAGCGGATCACTGGGCTTCTTGATAACGTCGCCGAAACAATCGAGCGTATTGGTTTCGAGAATATCGCCCGAGTGCAGATGCTCCACCGGCGGCGCCGAACCGTAAACATATTTCACCACATCAATCGTGGCGTGATACTGCACCACGCGCGCAGATGAGCCGTCCGCGTTGGCCTGCGCAAACGCAATCGCCGGCGCGCAGAGAGTCGCGGCGGTAAACAGAATCAATTTCAGTCTCATGTGCGTCCTTTCTTCCAAAAAGGCGGCAGCGCGACGCGGAAATCGCCTACTGCTTCTTTTGTCCCGCATCAGTGCCCAAGAGCAATTTCATCAAATCAGTGGCCAGCGCCCCGGCATCCGCGGCATCCGAGTTTATCAGCACGATCACGCCAACGCGCTTCTCGGGCACAAGCATCATCATCGTGCTGGTTCCTTGCTGTCCGCCACTGTGCCCTACATCGAAAACACCCAGCGAATTGCCCGTGCCCCATCCAAGCGCATAACCGGTCGTCGTACCATCAGCCGCCTTTTGCGGAGTCCACATGATGTCTCGAGTCGCGCGCTCGACCAAGCGGTCATACAGTACCGCGATTTCAAATCGCGCCATGTCGTCCGCCGACGAAAGCCATCCGCCTCCCGGAATTTTGTAGCTCGAATCAAGAAATTCCGCGTTCTGAACAGCGCCCGATTTGTCCCGCGTATAAAATCTCGTGCGATTGTGAATGATGGCGAAGCGATCATCCGGCCGCGTATGCGTCATGCCGGCGGGCTCCAAGATATTCTCGCGAATGTAATCCACATATTTCTCCCCGGACGCGCCTTCAATCGCGCAGCCAACCAGCGTGTAACCCATCGTCGAGTAACGAAATTTTGTGCCGGGCGGCGCGACGAGTGGATCGTTAGCGAAGAACTGAATGCCCGCCGCGATTGGATCGTCGAAGTGGTGCGTATTCCCCGCTTCGGGATCATCCTGCGAGCCGGATTTGTAATGCCGAATTCCGCCGAGATGTCCGAGCAGTTCGCGCGTCGTGATCGGCCATTCCTTCCGCGGAAATGCAGGACAATATTTCTGAATAGGAGCGTCGAGATCCAATTTCTTTCGTTCCCAAAGCTGCATGGCTCCAGTTGCCGTAATCGGCTTCGAAATCGAGCCGAGCCGATACAGCGTAGCTGATGTCGCAGCGACGTGATTTTCCAAATCCGCGAAACCAAAACCCGATGACCACACAAGTTCGCCATCTTCGACCACCGCGACCGAGATTCCCGGCGCGCGGGATGACGCCATAAACTTTGAAATCGACGATTCAATCTGCTTCTGCTGCGCGGGACTGAGCTCGGGACTGAGCCTGGCATCTTCGTGGGCAATCGCGAGCCGTGTCGTCGCAGCCATGACTACGAGCGCAACAAATGGCAAAAGTGCCAGACGTTTATTTTTCATCCGGTAGTCACGTCTCTCTCGCACACGCATTTTTTCTCCTTCGGAAGTAACTTGATTCGGCGCCCAGTATAAGTCTTAATGTCTTTTGTCGGCTCCATCACAGCGGAGGAAATTATGCCGTGGTACGTGTATCTCGCTCACTTCTTCGGAGGCGCTTTTCTGGTGAACGCCGTTCCCCACTTCACGTGTGGCGTGTCCGGCCGTCCGTTTCCGTCTCCGTTCGCTTCTCCTCCAGGCAAAGGTTTGTCCTCGCCGCTCGTCAACGTGCTATGGGGCAGTTTCAATTTCGCGATTGCATATTTGCTTGTGTACCGCGTAGGAGAATTCGGCCTGCATCAAACAATAAATGTGCTCGTCGTCGCAGCTGGCGGCCTATTGACGGGAATTCAGTTGGCGACATGGTTCGGACGCCATTTACACGCTCAATAGGTGTCGAATCGAGAGGATCGCCGTCCATCTATACTTCTCTGGCTGGCGCCTCCCAAAAAATCCCTAGCGCCGAGCAAATGCCGACGCTCACTCGAACATCAACAACTGCGAGCACAGTTGCAGCGCCTGACACACGCCTCGGACCGGTGTACGATTCTACGCTGGGAGGGGAGATTCATGACGGCAACTACAGACTGCAAACATCTCAGCGAAATTCGAGACGTTCATCCCAGCGGCAAGGGCTGCAAAGAATGCCTCGAGATGGGCGATACCTGGGTCCATCTGCGGCTGTGCCTGATCTGCGGGCACGTCGGCTGCTGCGATGATTCGAAAAACAAACATGCCACCAAGCACTTTCACGCGACGAAGCATCCCATCATCCAATCGTTTGAACCGGGTGAGCACTGGCGCTGGTGCTACGTCGATGAACTCTTTATGGAGTGAGTCGCGCGCTTCGAGCGATTTCCGGACACCGTATCACGACGCGATACATTGATATTAAGGAGTACGACGCGATGGGAGCAAACCCAACGACCGCAGGAACTCTCGAAGCCTGGCCGGCATTGCCTCTAAAAGAATGGGAAAGCACGCGCGCCACACTGCACATGTGGACGCAGATGGCTGGAAAAATCCGCCTGGCGCTCAGCCCGAATATCAATCATTGCTGGGGCGTGGCTCTTTACGTGAACTCGCGCGGCCTGACCACATCCCCAATTCCCTATGGCGACGCCTCGTTCGACATGCAGTTCGATTTTATCGATCACCAATTGATCGTCACAAAAAATGACGGCGCCACGCGATCGATTGAGCTCGCTCCCAAATCCGTTGCTGATTTTTACGCCGAACTGAAAGCGGTTCTGGAAGCGCTGGACATCGACGTCAAAATCTGGCCGATGCCCGTGGAAATCGCGAATCCGATCCGGTTCGACCAGGATCACACACACGCGTCCTACGATCGCGAATATGTCAGCCGGTTCTGGCGCGTGCTTCTATCCGCGGACGAAGTGCTCAAGGAATTTCGCGCGGAGTTTATCGGCAAAGCCAGCCCGGTCCATTTTTTCTGGGGCAGCTTCGATCTCGCTGCGACGCGGTTTTCAGGCCGCCGCGCCCCGGAACGCTCGGGCGCCGACAAGGTCACCAGGGAAGCTTACTCGCACGAAGTAATCAGCGTAGGTTTTTGGCCGGGCAACGGCGAAGGCACCGACGCAGCCTTCTATGCCTACGCTGCCCCCGAACCCGCCGGCTTTTCAACGGCGAAAATAATTCCCGCCGCCGCGTCCTACAACACAAAAATGTCTGAATATTTCTTGCCCTACGACGAAGTCCGAAAATCATCATCACCGAAGCAAGACCTCCTCGATTTTGCCGAGTCCACGTACGTCGCCGGCGCAACTTTGGGGAATTGGGATCGCGCAGCGTTAGAGCGAACTTCCGTACCGAAGTGAATCGCAGAAAAGTAGTATCTGAGCACGGTCACTCGCCGTAGGAAATGGCGACTCACTCGTATCGCAGTGCGACCATTGGGTCCACACGCATCGCGCGGCGCGCTGGTACGTAGCAAGCCAGCAGCGATATCGCGACGAGAACAAGCGGCACAATGATGAGCGTGACAGGATCCGATGGAACGACGCCGTACAGCAATGACACAAGCACGCGAGTCAGCCCGAGCGCGGCGATCAGACCAACCGCGAGCCCAGCAAGTGTCAGCATAATTCCCTGTCCCAAAATCAGTTTCAGCACATCCCCTCTTTGCGCGCCCAGGGCAATCCGAACTCCAATTTCCGCCGTCCGCTGTTTCACGGCGTATACCATCAATCCGTAAAGACCGACGCCAGCCAAAAACAACGCGACGGCGGCGAACACAGCCAGCAAAAAAGTCTGAAAGCGGCGTCGCGCATTCGCATCCGCAAGCCGCTGATCCATCGTGCGAATGTCCGACACAGCTAAAACAGGATCGATCTCCCGAACCACTCCGCGAATAGCCGGAATCAACTGAGCAGGCGGGATACTCGTTCGCACCGCTACGGAAGCACGAGCCGAGTCTCCCTGCCAGAACGGCCCGTAAACTTGAGGCTCCGCGGCATCCTCGGGACGCGTCTGCCTCACATCCGCGACGACGCCGACGATTGTCTGCCACGGTCCCACTTTCTCCAGGCCGGGGCTGAAACGAAAATGTCGGCCGATGGCATCGCGGCCGCCGAAATATGCTTTCGCGAAGCTTTGATTGACGATCGCGACCGGTGAGGCCGCGTCGGAATCAGCTTCGGTGAAAAATCGGCCCTCGATCAATGGCGTGCCCATCGCCTTAAAATAATTTTCCGCGATTCGCCGGAGGGCGACCAGTTGATCCGGCTTGTTCGCGAACCCTTCCACTTCGAACGTGCTCAGGCTCTCAGCGCTGGTGAGCGGCAAATCGTCCACTAGACCGATCGTCTGCACGCCCGGCAACTCTCCGATCCGCTCCAGCACATTCTCGAAAAACTGGCGGCGCTGTTCGGGCTTCGCGTAGCGGGAATCCAATGAAAAACCCATCGTCAGAGTCGATTGCGAGAACCCCATGTCTACCGATTGCAACTTCAGATAGCTGCGAATCAGCAACGCCGAACCCGAAAGAAGAACCACAGCCAATCCGATCTCGATTACGATCAATCCGTGGCGCAAACGGTTCGAGGTTCCCGCAATTCCTCTCAAGCCGTCCTGCTTCAATAATTCCGAGAGGTTAACCCCCGACACCGCGAGAGCCGGAAGAATGCCGAACAGAATTCCAGTGAGCAGCGACAGCCCCACACTGAAAATCAGCACGCGCGCATCGAGAGATGTCTCATTCAACCGGGGAATATTTCCGGGATCGAAATGCTGCAGAATTCGAATCCCCACCAGCGCAATCGTCACGCCCAGCGCGCCGCCCGCGCACGACACCAACACAGATTCCGTCAATAATTGGCGCACAAGCCGCTTTCGGCCCGCGCCCAGCGCGGATCGCACGCCGAGTTCATGTGTTCGGCTCGCCGCTCGCGCCAGTAGCAAATTGGCGGCATTGCCGCACGCAATCAGCAGCACCAGCGACACCGCGCCAAACAAGAGCCACATCAGCGGCCGCAGCGGCCCGGTCGCGTGACCGAGAAACGGCTGCACAAACGCGCTCCAGCCTCTCATTCCTTCCATATGAAGTGCATCGAGCCGCGCCATGATCGTGCTCAACTCAGCCTGCGCTTGCTTGACAGTCGCGCCCGGTCGCAATCGCCCGATTGCATCGCCGCTCGAATTGTCCCGATCAGTTTTTTGCTCGGCAGTCAACGCCAGAGGAAGCCACACGTTGCTCGACTTCGTCGCGGATTCCACGTCGTAGGGCAAATCTCCGGAGCTCGGATACACGAAGCCCGGCGGCATCACGCCAATAATTTGGTACGAGCGCCCATCAAGCTCCAGCGATTGCCCCAGCACGCCCGAGTCACCGCCGAATTTCGATTTCCACAGCGCATGGCTGATAACAACAACGTCGTCATGCCCCAGCTGATCGTCGCCCGAATCAATCGCGCGGCCCAATTCAGGCGTGGATTTCAGCGTCGAAAAGAAATTGCCCGACACTTGCGCCCCGCCAACGCGATCCGCCGAACCACGCGCCTCGAGATTGAACGCGCTGACATTGAAAAGCGTAATTGCCGAAAATGACCGTGCCTCGCGCTGAATATCGTAGAAGTCGCCGTTCGCGGGCCCGATCGCGTCCACGGGCACCTGAGAAAATCGCGCGATCGGCGTCCAAATGTAAACGAGACGCTCAGGATCGCCGTAAGGAAGCGAACGAATCAGAACGGCATTCACGAGACTGAAGATCGCAGTCGTCGCGCCGATCCCGAGCGCCAGCGTAAGAATCACAATCGCTGCGAATCCCGGATTCTTGCGCAATGTCCGCGCGCCATATCGGACATCCTGCCAAAGCGTCTCAACCCAGACAAAACTCCACATTTCGCGGCTCAGCTCCTTCGTCACAAAAATTGCGCAGCAGCATGATTCCCACAATTCCACCAACGCCGCAACGAAAACTTTGGACCCTCGGCTACATCACGAAGATTTACGAGAAGGCCCGGTCAGATCGAGTTCCAGAAATACCGTACCGGGAATCGGACTCTCATAATAAGGAGCAATCGCTCGAAACCCGTGCGCCACGTACATCGCCCGCGCCGCCGTCATGCTCGGAAGCGTGTCCAGCCGAATCACGCGATACCCGGCGCGCCGCGCCTCACCCAAGACCGCCTCGATCAGCCGCCCTCCAATACCCAAACCGCGCCACCGCGGTCGCACGTACAATCGCTTCATCTCGCAGACATCTCCGGAAAGGGGCCTCACCGCGATGCACCCGGCGCACTCCTCCCCGATGAAAGTCAGCAACAATGCCCCTCCAGGCGGAGCATAGTCTCCAGGCAGTCCCCTCAACTCCGCCTCAAATCCCTGAAAACTGAGGTCAACTCCAAGGGAATCCCCATACTCGCGAATCAATTCGCGAGCCAAAGTGAGCTCGTTACCCCCCAGGGCAGGCCTAATCTTCGTCTCGAGCGGCACTTCGGAACCTCCAGGCACATCCGCTAAGACCTCAGCTTGCTCCCCCCTAAAGGTGCCTACAAGGGCCGTATTGGCGAGCCCAGAGGCCCTCGGCATCGATCTCTCCAGCACCCTTCACTCCATCAAATCCTTTGAATCCTTAAGGTTGCAGCCAGCATCTAATAAACCAGCGACAAATATCCGTCCCGCTTTTTAACGGATAGCAACCATCAAAAGAATGCTTACCCGGCTGTAATGACAGAGCGGCTATAGTGTAGTAGTTGTGGTACCAAGCTAGAAACCGCTGTTATCCGCAAGACGTAAGGAAGGAGCGTTCGAAATGGTCAAGCAGTACATCCTGGCGAGTGACTTCGACCAAACCCTGAGTTTCAACGACTCAGGAGCTCTAGTGGCCGAGATTATAGGCGCGTCGGGTTTCGACAAAAAGGTTGCCGGCCTCTCTCAAATCCACCTGGTTCAGCAAGGCGCGGAACTCGCCTATCTGATCCTTCACGACCCGGATTTTCGCAAGGTTCGCCGCGACGATCTAATCGCCGCGGGCAAGCTCGTCCGTCTGAAGCAAAATGTCGGCTTATTCGCCCGCCTTCTCGATAACCTCGGCGACGGCTACAAATTTCACTTTTGCGTTATCTCGGCCGCGCCTCAGGAAATCGTTCAGTCGGCTCTTGAAGGAATTGTTCCGCCCGAACGCATTTTTGGCACTAAATTTGTGTACGACGACTCAACCGGCGAAGTGCAATCCATTGTTCGCGCCTCGGCCGGATGGGGCAAGGTCGCCGTCCTCGAAGAACAGCGCTCGAAACTCCATCTCAGCCCCGATTGCGTCATCTATGTCGGCGACGGCAGTTCCGATCTGCCGGTGATGATGCACGTCAATCAAAGCGACGGCCTCACAATCGCCGTCTCCGAGAACGAATTCATCACGCGCGTCGCCAAGCGTACCGTGCTCAGCGACAATGCCATGAGCGTTCTCGTTCCCGTGCTCGAAGACGTTCTCCGCTGGGATTCGACACGCATCCGCAGCTTGTTCGCATCGCAAGGTCTCGCCGTCCGCGATTGGGACAAGCGCCGCACCGACACGCTCTCGATTCACGCGTTCAGCGAATCGTTCGAAGCCGCGGAAAATCGCCCGTAACTCAAACCCGCCCCACATACCTTTTGCAAATAGCGCATCGCCGGTCCCTCCCCGGCGATCGACACTTTTACGCCCGCACCGCCGCGCGTCTCCGTCCGCTTTTGTTCGCACTCTTCCGGACAATTCGGTTGCTCTCGCTCGCCTGTTTGTATACAAACGGGAGCGCGACCGGAGATCTCCAATGGCTCACGAAGAACCAACGAAATCCACGCCGACCACAAAACTTCTAATCCGCAACATCGGCCTAATCCTCAGCGGCGATCTAGCTCATCCGATTCTCGACGCCAACACCGTCATCTCCGTGAACGGCAAAATCTCCGCCATAGGAAAAGAAAAGTATCTCGACACCGGCGGCGCAACAACAACCATCGACGCCAACGGTTCCTCTCTCGCTCCCGGCCTCATTGACAGCCACGTTCATCCCGTAGCCGGCGACTGGACTCCTCGCCAAAATCAAATCGGCTGGATCGATAGCTGCCTGCACGGCGGTGTCACCACAATGATTTCAGCCGGCGAAGTGCACACGCCCGGACGGCCGAGAGATGTCGTTGGCCTCAAAGCCATGGCCATCACCGCTCAACGATCCTTCGCCGCGCTGAGACCGAGCGGCGTCAAAGTTCACGCCGGCGCACCGGTAATCGAGCATGGCATGGTCGAAGAAGATTTCAAATCTCTCGCGGACGCAGGCGTAAATCTGCTCGGCGAAGTTGGCCTCGGCAGCGTGAAAGACGGCGAAACCGCGCGGCAAATGGTCGCCTGGGCGCGCAAATACGGCATTCAAAGCACCATTCACACCGGCGGCCCGTCAATTCCCGGCTCGAGCCTGATCGACAAAGACATCGTCCTCGCCGCCGACGCCGACGTCATCGGCCACATCAACGGCGGCCACACGGCACTGCCCGACGATCAAATCACAGCGCTGTGCGAGCAATCGCAACGCGGCCTCGAAATCGTTCACAACGGCAACGAGCGCGCCGCGCTCCTCACGCTGAGGCTCGCGAAAGAACTAAAAAATCTCGACCGTGTAATCCTCGGAACCGACGCGCCCGCAGGCTCCGGCGTTCAGCCGCTCGGAATCGTCCGCCTAATTTCGATGCTCTCGTCGCTCGGCGAAGTGCCGCCGGAAATCGCATTCTGCTTTGCCACGGGAAACACGGCAAAAATGCGCAAACTCGATTGCGGCATCATCGAACCCGGACGCGCCGCAGATTTCGTTTTCCTGGATTACGCGCAACACTCGGCAGGAAAAACGCTTCTCGAAAGCATTCATCTCGGCGATTTGCCCGGAATCGGAATGACGGTGATCGACGGCGTCGTGCGCTCCGAGCGCAGCCGCAACACCCCGCCCGCGACCAGACTCCCGAAAGTCATCTGAAACCAACAACCTCGGGTCTATGTAATCCGCACGAACGCCGAGTCGGCACGAACGCCAAATCGGCACTTGTAGCGCCCGGCTTCCGCGGTTTGTGCGTCCCGACCCGGTCGGGAAGCCGGGCAGCCTTTGACTTTTATACCCGCGCTGTCACGTCTCACGACGACTTCAACCAACCGACCCAAACAAATTTCTCTACCGCAATCCATCTTCACCTTTTATTTCTTCCTTCTTTAATCCCCCCACGCGCGCCAGCGGCCGTCCGCTATCCGTCACCGCCACCGCCACCATAATTTCATTCGCCCGCGGCGCATCATTAATCCTCACTTCCATCCCATCAAAATGGCTGCGCACAAACGCCGCATCTTTGTGCCCAAGAGGAATGTCCAGCGCAACACCCAGCCCGCCGCGCTTCTTCGAAGACGGAATCAGCGCCGCTCCCTTGCCGAGAGCTTTTCGCACCGGCGCGCCAAGCTTCGGATGCAAAATCGCAGCCGCATGTTCAATCTCTCCGTTTTCTCCCACCGCCGCAGCCTTGCCGTAACTTTCAACAGATGTCCCCGAAATTCCAAGCGCCGCCACAGCCCGTTCCGTCAGCAAGCCGCCCAATTCCTCGCCGATGTTCATCAACTCGCTCAAATCCTCAACAAATTTCCCCGCGCATGGATTTTCGATCACAGCAACAGCGGCAGCACGCCGCGTCGGCGGCTCAATCGCGCGTCCCATCTCGCTTCGCGTCTCTTCAACGAATGTAACCAGCTTCCGAATTTTTGCTTTTCCCGTCGCCGTCATCGCAGGCCGTCCTCTCCCTTGATCTCCGACGCTTTCAATCCGCCGACACGCGCATGAACGCGCGCACCAGTAGTCATCACCAGCGCGAGCAACATTTCATCCGCGCGCGGTCCATCGGCCACTCCAACTTCCATCGAATCGAAGTGGCTCCGAACGTACGACGCATTGATGTGCGTGATCGGAATATCGAGCCGCGCGCCAGGGCCTCCAACTTTTTTTGACGACGCCACAATCGCTTTCGCGCCGCCCAGAATTTCCCGCATCGCGTATCCGCCGGGAACATGCCATAGCGCGCCGTGCTCGATCTCGCCAGCCGCGCCGACAATCGCACCCTTGCCGTATCCTTCGACGACGCGCGGATCGCCACCCAGAGCTCGAACAAGCGCATTCGCCATCTCGAGGCCAAGTGGTTTCAGGCCATCCATAAAGCCAGTAATATCAGCGACATACGAGTCGGCAAACGGATTCTGGATTACGGCGAGGGCCGCCGCGCGCCGCAGCGGAACGGCAGGCGCGGGTCCGCCCTCGTGAAAAATTTCTTCCACGACCGTCACGGATTTTCGCACTCTAACTTCCGGCAACGACCATCCTCCTCGAATTTTCTTCTGATGCGGCAGCCAAGAATCTACAGTTCTCGCCCGGCGCGTCAGCGACGCGAGTTTCTCCCTGAAGACAAATCGCCGCGGCGCGCACGAGTCCACGAGCGATGCATTCCTCCGCCGCGGCCGCGCCGGATGCGAGAGCGATATTAATTTCTTGTGCGGCAAGCTCACCAACATCGCGAGTGACGAGCCGCTCTCCAAGATCATTATCCGGAGCAATTTCGCAAGCCGCCACGCGGGTGATCGCCCGATGTCCAGGCAAATCCACCGCGTTCGCGATGATCGTCGCCGCAGCGTCAGCCATCGCCGCGCGATCCGCCAGCACCGTCACCGCATCCGCGATGCCCAAAGAAAAACTTCGCCCGCGCCATCCGCTAGTCGCAATTCCGCGCACACGATCGCTCGCGTCGAGCCTCACCGTTCCAAATAATGACCTCCGATCCGGCCGCTCGATCATCCCGATTCGAAAATTCTCACCAGCCGAAAGATGAATCGCGATATCGCCGCCGTCATTCACGTACGCTCGCGAAAGCGAAGCAGCTTCCGTCATCACTTGCAGAATTTCTTCCGCCACAGCGCCCGCCACAGCGGCCATCGGCGTAATAAAAGTTTGCGCTGCGAACGGCGCAACGGCGTGCGCCATCCTGCGCGCCACTGGCCCTGGAACTTGCGGCCCATCTGCTCGCGCGGCCGATCGTAAAAGCGGCAACTCGCCGCACAACTCATCGAGAACAGTGGCGAATCGCCGCGCCGCCGCGCGATACGCCGCTTCAATTTCCGCACGCTCGCCGAATGCTTCCACAATCAGATCAATCGGGCCGTCATGCAAATGCAACCGGCGATTGTCCGGCAAGAAGCGAATGACAGCTGGCTCTCTCATCACTTCGCGCTCCGCGGAGAATCGGCTCCAAGCCGCCCCGACTCGACGCGCACAGATTCGACCGGCGCTGGACTCTGCGATCGCGAGTCCGGCTGCCCGCGGTTGTTCCCGCCCAGCGAACTAAGCGGCCGAACATGATCCATGTGCCCGCCAAGCGCCGCATAATCCTCAAGCTTCAGTGTGAATTCAATCGGCGCAACAAGCGCCGGCGTAGGCACGTAGCCGAAACCATTCTCCGGCATCCGCGTAACGTCAACCATGAACGTGATTCCGCCGCCGGGCCAAACATAAACCGGCGCACCGCCGCACGTCACTCGCGTGAAATTGTGTTTCACCGAGCGCGTTAGCTTCACGGGATTATCCGTGACTCCCGCGCGCAAAGATCCTCCCGCGCCTCCCATAAACAGCACCGTCGAAAGCGCCGGCTCGCAGTTTTCCCTGATCCGCTCGACGGATGCAACAAGCGCCTCAGGCAAATCCCGCGCCACGGGCCGCAAATCCTCATTAAGTTCGTAATAGGCGTGCTGCTCTCCGGTTGTGCTCACCATGAGCATTCGAAGATGCGGCCACGCGATCTTCGGCTTGAAAGTATCAATGATCGAAAGCGGATCGCTGATGGATGTTCCGCCCCAACCTGTCCCAGGCTCCGCCACTTGAAAATAACGCCCCGGCGTTGACCGGCGCCCCTTGATGCGAATGCCGGTCGCGCGAACTCCCAGAAGCTTTCCGGCTTGATGTTCCGAGAGAACGCCAGTGATGTGATCGTCCACTACGACCACTTCATCCACCGCGCCGAACCATTGCCTCGCAAACATTCCAATCGTCGCCGAGCCGCAGCCGACGCGCATGCGCGCCTCAAGCACGCCATTCACAACCGGCGGCTTCCCGGCTTCGACGATCACGCGCGCCCCATCATCAATCGTCAATTCCACCGGCTTGCGATTGCAGAGATCAAGCAGCGTCTCGCACGTGACGCGCCCTTCTTTTTTCGTTCCGCCCGTCAAATGATGAACGCCGCCGAGCGAAAGCATCTGCGAGCCATATTCGCCGGTGGTCACGTGCCCGACGGGCTCGCCTTCCGCGCGCACAAGATTCCGCTCCGCGCCAAGATGCCGGTCCGTATCAATTTTTACTTTCACGCCGCAATAACTGAAAATTCCTTCGGTCACCACCGTGACCATGTCCACGCCTTCCACTTCGGAAGAGACGATGAACGGCGCAGGTTTGTAATCGGGATACGTCGTCCCTGCGCCGATTGCTGTGACGAACGTTCCCGCGCCTTTTAGAAGCGTTCCATCCCAATCGCGATCCGGTCCGAGAAATCGCACCAGCGGCGCGCCGTGCGATTTCGCGCGATCGAGAACCACCTGCGGATCAACGCGCACGAGCTGTCCGTCGTGATTCGCGTACCGATCGCACGCGCCGGCCATGCCGCGCTTGATGTAGCACAGCACCGGACACGCATCGCAGCGAATCGTCTCTTCAGCCATTGGGGACTCCCGCAGCAGCTGCAGCAAGAATTTCCGCGCGCACGCGATCGGGCGTAGCCGGAATTCGGCGAATGCGCACACCCGTCGCGTGGTGAATCGCGTTCAAGATTGCAGGCGCCGTGGGAATTAGCGCTTGCTCGCCCACACCCTTTGCGCCGAATGGCCCGATAGGCGAGGGATCTTCAATCAATATTGATTCGATCGGGGGAATATCTCCGGCGGATGGAATCAGATAATCGTGCAAATTCTCTCCCTGGCCCGGGAAAAATTCTTCCATCAGCGCAAATCCAAGCCCTTGCGCCGCGCCGCCTTCGATTTGGCCTTCAACGAGCGTCGGATTGATCGCGCGCCCAACATCGTGTGCCGCGGTAATTTTGAGGACCTGAACCGTGCCGAGCTCCATGTCCACGCTGACTTCCGCCATGTGCGCGCCAAAGCCGTATAAGGCATAAGGATTCCCCTGGCCGTCAGAATTGAGCGGAGTCGTGGGAGGATCGAATGTCGCTTCCGCCGAAGCAACGTAACCGCGCGCATCGAGAGGCAAATCGCCAAGAGCAATTCTGCGTCGCTCGCCGCGCTCTTCGAGCGTGATCGCGCGGTCGCCAAATTCGATTCGCGCGCAGTCGCACACATTGGCAATCCGCAAAATTGCTTTTCGCAATTCCGCTCCTGCCATACTCGCCGCCGTGCCTGAAACAAATGTCTGCCGCGACGCTGAAGTTTTTCCGCAGTCCGGCGTCACATCGGTATCCGCAGGAAGCAAATCGAATTTATCCAGCGCCGCGCCGACAGCTTCCGCGCAAATCTGCGTGACTACAGTCGCCGAACCCTGCCCAATGTCCACCGCGCCCTGGTGCAACGCAATCCGCCCGTCGCGCTTGAGCCCAACACGCATTGTCGAAGGATTCGGCAGCGAAGTATTGCCGCACCCATACCACATCCCAGCGACGCCGACGCCGCGGCGAATCGAATCTTTCGCCGCAGCGTTCGCAACGTTCGCGGCTTCCGCACACGCGCGCGACGCGATCCATTTCGAGCGCAGCGCCTCAAAACATTCGCGAATCCCCACACCGCTGCCAAAAACTTGCCCAGTAACTGTGGGACTTTCGTCGTCGAGCGCATTCAAAATTCGGAATTCCAGCGGATCCATTCCAACTTTTTCCGCAAGCTCGTCGTAAAGTTGTTCCTGCGCCACGGTCCCCTGCGGCACTCCAAATCCGCGAAATGCGCCCGCAGGCACAAGATGCGTATGAATCGCGCGCGTGAGTGCGCGATAGTTCGGAACCTTGTACGGCCCCGACGCGTGAATCGGAACGCGGTAAGCAACAGTCGGCCCCCACGAAGCGTACGCGCCCGTATTGAAATCCGCCTGAAAATCCATCGCGACCAGCGTGCCGTCCCGTTTCGCTCCCGCTCGCGCGCGAATCCGCGCCGGATGCCGCTTCGTCGTAGCCATAATGGATTCCGGCCGCGAATAAATCATTCGCACCGGCCGCCGCAAATGCCACGCCGCCACCGCGAGAAACGGCTGCACGGAAAGATCGAGCTTCGTTCCAAATCCGCCGCCAACCGCCGTCGGCAAAATCCGCACCGAGCTTTCCGGCAATCCGAGAATCGCAGCAATATCTTTTCTCGCCATGTACGGCGCCTGCGTGCACGATTGCACTTCGATGCGATCGCCAACGCGCCGCGCAAATCCCGCTTCCGGCTCGATGCAGGCGTGCTCTACAAATCCTGTCTCAACTTCGTTGCTCACCACTACATCCGCATCGCGCAGCGCTGCATCGACATCGCCGCGCACCACGCGCCCGCGCACCAAAATGTTGCCGGGGCGATGCGAGTGAACGAGCGGCGCATCTTCATCGAGCGCCGCTTCGATCGTAGTCAGCGCCGGCAATTCCTCCCATTCGACAGGAAACCCGGCTAAGTCAAACGCAGCGATCGCGTCGGCCTCTCCGACGATCGCTGCCACTGCTTCGCCGCGAAATCGCACTTCGCTTTCCGCGAAGACAGGCTGATCGGCGCAATTCGGAATTACTCCGTAGCAATTTTTGCCGGGAATATCTTTCGCGGTGAAGACTGCGTGAATTCCGAGATGCTCCGCGACGAACGCAGCGAGATCGCCGAAACGAAATCGCGCGCGGTTGTAAGGACTGCGAATCACGCGAAGCGTGAGCGCGGCGGCGGGCGCTTCATCCGCGCCGTAAATTTCGGTGCCGCTAATTTTGCGCGCGCCGTCCACACGCGCCACCCGCTGCCCGACCGCGCCGGACAAACACTCTTGCCGCGACGTAATCGAGCCGAAAGCGGCGGCGAGCACGGCGGAAATAATTTTGCGGTAGCCGGTGCAGCGGCAGAGCACGCCGCCGAGCGCATCGAGCACCTGCGTCTCATCGGGCGCGGAATTGCATTCGAGCAGCGCCGTCGCCGAGACGAGCATCCCCGGCGTGCAAATCCCGCATTGCGCCGCGCCATGCTGCAAGAACGCAGCACTCAGCTTCTCAAAATTCGCGGAGTAACCGCCGAGACCTTCCACCGTGGTAACTTCCGTAGTGGCGCCGTCAAGTTGGGCACTATTAAGCTGGCCGACGGCAATCAAGCACGAGCACGCCGCCTTGCCGTCAATCAGAACGGTGCACGCGCCGCAATCGCCCGCATCGCAGCCCACTTTCGTTCCGGTCAGCCCCAGCTCATCGCGAAGCACTCGCGAGAGCCGCTCGATCGGCGCCGCGCGCACCTCAGTCTGCTTGCCATTTACGCTGATAATCATTGGCTCCGCGGGCCCTCGCATATTCACACGCCACTCGCTGAAGATGGAGCCGCCACGCACGCATCGATCGCGCGCTGCACCAAAGTGATTGAAGCGTCGCGGCGATATGCCGCAGTCCCGCGAACATCGTCAATCGGCGAAAGCGCGTCGAGATAATCCGCAGTAGCTAATTTTCCGAGCCCCGGCCGGGCCGCAGCGCCAACGAGCGACTCTTCCAATCGCGGAAGCCGCCGCGACTGCGCCGAGCACGAACCCACAGCGACGCGCGCTTCGGCAACGCAATTTCCCTCGCCATTTATTTGGGCATTCCACTTGTCATTGAGAATCGTCACCGCGACCATGACAATCGAAATCACCAAATATCGCCGCGCGCCAAGTTTCAAAAACGATGACGCGGCATTCTCCAGCCGCCGCGGCACAGCCACGCTCGTCAAAATCTCGTCCGCGCGCCGCGCCGTCTTGCGATTGCCCAAAATAAAATCGGCAAGCGGCAGCGTGCGGATCCCCGCAGCCGAAGCAAGCCGCACTTCAGCATCGAGCGTCAAGAGCGGCGGAACGCTATCAGCCGCGGGCGACGCGTTGCAAAGATTCCCCGCCACCGTGCCGAAATTTTGAATTTGAATTCCGCCGATTTCGCGCGCGGCGCTCTTCAGCCCGTCGAAGCCGCGCGGCAGCGCCGCGCTGGCAATTTCGCTCCAGGTAGTCCTGCCGCCGATGACAATCCGATCCGCTTCGACGGAAATTTCCTTGAGTTCGCGCACACGCGAAATATCAATCACAGTTTCCGTGATGGGGCGATCCACGCGCGCGGGAAAAAAATCCGTGCCGCCGGAAAGTAGGACGCCGCGCGTCTCCGCAAGCGCCTTCACGGCTTCTTCCAAATTGGCGGGCCGAAAGTAGGTCATAAAATGGTAGTCAAGGGATACCTATTCTCGCGCGAAAAAGGCCCTTAAATGCCTCACATCTTCGCCGCAATTTCGCCGCGCCGGCATGCGACCTATCAGGTCATTTGTATACCAATGAACGGCATTTGTGAAGTGGTGGGTGTGTTTCCGGTAACGCGGAAACCGCGAAGAGGGCGCAGCGAGCAGCGCCCCTACGACCGAAAGGCGACGGCCTCAGGGTAAAGGACCCGCCTAACACGCGCCGCCTTCGGGTCCGCCCCGCTCAGCACATTCGCTTCAACAACCTCAACAACGTCGCCTGCTCGGCTTTCGATAGCGGCTCAAGCGTCTCCTCCGTAATCCTCGCAGCCTCGCGCATCGCCGATTCCGTAATTTTGCGGCCGCGCCCCGTCAAATGAACCATCAACAGCCGCGCGTCCTGCGAATCCGCGCGCACCTCCGTGAATCCGCGCTTGGTCAACCGGTCAATCACGCCCTTGATCGTCGCCGCATCCATCGACGTCAATCGCCCCAACCGATTCTGCGAGCACGGCCCCACTTCGTAGAGCTTCGCCAGCGCCGCAAATTGCGTCGGCGTAAGCTCGTAGAGCATGCGCTTGGTAAAAATCGCGATATGCCGCTGCACCACTTGCCGAAGAATGAACCCCGCCTGCCGGTCAAGAATGTATCGTTTCGCAGGCGCCGCAGCTCCACCCTTCGCCTTAGCCCCCGCCGATAGTCCTCGCCCCAAACCGGCCCCCCCGGAACAAAAATAATGCAGCTGCAAATAGATGCGGGAGTATATAACGCGCCATGCGTGATTTTGCTGAGGAAATTCCGACAACGTCGCGACGATTACCGACCGACCTAGTACAGCACTATGTTCTCAAATTTGAGGTCTTTGGGAACTGTGTAGTCCCGAGCCTGGGGATGAGTCTGAAAAAAGGCACGAATGTTGGAGATCGACATGTATACATCGCTGATTAGTCTTTCTTTTTCCTTCTGGTAACTAGGTGAGAACTCGTCGTCAATCATAGCGTGGGCAGGCTTCTGTCGAAGCGCTCGCACTTCTCTCAGTGTCGCCATGATTCTCGCGGGGCCGCTATCGACCTTAAAACGGATGCGCATGCCAAGCCATTCTTGCAGTAGTCGAAGGCTTGCCTTACGCATCACCTCAACCCGCCCATCGCTTCGCGTGGCCTCACCTTCGACGGACAGCCCCTCCGCTTCAAAGAACTCAAGGTTTAAGTTTTCCGAAATCAACTTGTCGAGGATATGCGCAAACTCGTGATATTCACGACGAGTCGGTCTCATCAAAAGCCCAAATCCCTTGGGCCGTTCTCCGGAAAAATCCTGAATAAAGAGAGGGGGCATCCCCACCCTCGCGCACATCGCGTTGATGTGGAAGAGTTCTGCCAGTAGGGCGTCGTAGACCGAGATCCCGTCTGTCCACTCACCTAGAATCGATCGCCTGTAGTAGTTGCCTTCCACTGCGCAATTTCCTCTAACCCATTGGCTCTGCCAGTGCTGCTGGTGCCTCGGCGTTAGAGACGAAAGATACCTCAGGAACACAACGGCGACTTTCTGGCCACGCGCGTCTGAGCCAAGTCCGAAGCTTCCAAGGATAACCTTATCTGACGAAACCATGCCTCGCGACCGGTAATGCTGGTCGGTGATTGAGATACTTCCAGCGAGGCCATCGAATCGGAAAATATATCTGGGGTCAGACTGGTACCTATCAAGCACGCTGAGTTCAAAGAAGTTTGGTTCGATCTGCGGATGGGATAGCGCAAGCAATCTTGTGAAAGGCCGATTTCGATAAAGATTTGATCGAATCGTGCCTCTCATATGTTTCTCACTCGGATATACACAAATCGCTTCGGCCGAGTCCGGCGTGAGAATCTCTAGCTGTTTTGCAACTTCGTAAGCTGGTAGGCGCTTTATGTGAGGGTTATCCCACTTCCCCGAAATCACCTCAACAAGCTCCCTTTGAACGAGCTTCTTAAGTGCATCGAGCGCGCCAGCTTCCCGACATTCGAGTAGCCGATCCAATGAGACGCCGTTGAAGTCTGGCGAATTCAGGTAGAAGTGAACAATATCTTCTAAAAAGCGTGCTTCGAGGCGGCTTCTGGTCGGCATATTCCTGATTCTATACTAGCCCGGGCGACCGGGTTGTACGGTTAGCATGCATCGCAATTGTTGTGTCAATTCTACGATGAAACTTGTGCGCTCAGTTGCCGAATTTGTAAGCTTTTCAAATTGCATAATTCGCTGCACAATCTGTATCAGGAGGATACGACGTGTGGGAATTCAATTGGGGCGTCTTTTGGGCCTTGCTTGCCGCACTGCTAGTTAAGGCTGTCACGAGGTTCTTGTGGACGTTGTGGCGCGTCGGGAGCGGCTTCCGTAGCTTGAACGAGTATTCAGACGCTATTTCACGTGAGCGTAGTGGTTATTAGAGCTTCTGACGCGTTTTCTTCCGCGCCGCGGATATCGTTTTCTCCACTACTTTGCCGACAGCAATGCCCGGTGGGATCTCTGAGGCAATTGCCTTGTGATCGGAATATCGGGATCCCCGATTTGCCAGACCTCGTTGAATACTCGACCGCTCTGTACGGCTTCTCGCACGCTGCGCTGGACGCTTGATAAGCGGCTTCGACCACACTTCACTTCGATAAATGCGATTTGTCTGACTTGCCGTTCGACGGTTAAACCATCGAAAAGAACGTAGTCCACTGGGTCGCAGATGCAGCGCATATCGCGCGGATCGTAAGCGAATCGGCGAAAGCATGGGGCAACGCGCTCAAGCAGCTTTCCCAAGAGGGTAGCTCTAGAACGATTGACTGCGTCCTTGTTCGCGTCACGAATTAATGCCTGCACTTCTGTTTTGCTGCCTAGAATCTCACGGACGCGGTTGCGAGCGTTCCGCTCAAGATACTTCTCGCTATCTCTGAGCAATCGCTCCCGGTCGCTTAACTCCTCGTCGCGCCCATCTAGCTCAACTCGGCGTGCGTCAAGCTCGTCTTCTTGGTCATTCAAGAAGCTTTGTCGCCGATCGAGTCTGCGAAGCCAGTCCCTCGGTGGGTCGGGACTTGACGAGATTGCTGCGTCCGAGAGCCTAAATATCGAATCGCAGCTCGGGCAGCGGCCCCACAGATGTCGTGCGGTCTTGAAAAAGGAAACTAGATTTTTAACCAACCCGTCAGTACTCATTGCTGTGGCTGACCGTCCAGCCGTATGTGCCCAAGTGAAATTCGCAGGAACGCCCAACCATTGTGTGCAAGAGTTACCCATTTGCCTACCTGTACGGCGGGTCAGGTGTTGCGATACGAGAACTACTTGCCCACGCTTCCGAAGTGGCTCACGCGCAATTGCGATTGCGTGAGTTCCTTGATGTCGAGTTCGCCGTCCTTTTTTACATCGAGCCTGTCGAACTCCGCTTCCATGAAACTCATCCACTCATGCTTGGAGATTTTGCCGGTTTTGCCGGGATTAATCAGGAGCAGCGCGGGCCAGCGCTAAAGCGCGTGATCGCGAGCAGGAATTCGTTCCGGAGCGCTGAAGCGCTCCTCCCCCGCATAAATGCGGTGGCTCCCACCGAAAAGCAAAGCCGAAGAAAGGCATCCCTCTTGGTTTAAATTCTTAAAAGAAGAGGGATCCCATACGAACCGCGGATCCCTCACTTCGTTCGGGATGAAACTAATCTTGCGGTTGACTGCAGTCGTGTAGTTTCAGATTCCTGTTCATCACGGCGCCGCAATTTGCTATCGTTATACTCTGATTACGTGCCTAGAACATACTAGGCGCTGCCAGGGGGCTGTAATGAGCGTTGAGGATGAAGAAAAAAAGGCGCGCGCGCCGCTTGAATATATTGATGCGCGGCATAGGTATGTATTGCTGAGGCATAAGGCTGACGCAGTGGCCAAAGGGCTCGAGGCGGTGGCCAGGATCGTGCGAGACCGGCCCGAAACGATTGCGTTTGAAGGCGACGACGCGGCATTAAAAAACTATATGGGCTTAGGCGCTATTGTGGATGACATTCAGAAGGTCGGAGAAGACCTGCAGAGGCTCACCGATTTGATGGAGCAGCTCGGCTTCCCCGACACTCTTGCCGAAAATAGATAGTTACAGCCGGGCGCTGCCGGGTGTATATAGGTGGTTCGGCCGAACCCCCAAGGATCCGACCCAGAAACGGCCGAAACAGGCTCCGAATTCCCATTCGGGGCCTTTTTTTTTGCGCGGCCATAAATAGAGAGGACTTCACGCTGAAGGCCTGGATTTTTCTCGAAGCGATGTGTGAAAATCCGCCACTGCCGTGAATTCGCGAATACATTGGGGCCGTGCGGTGCTGGGTGGGGTGCTGGCGGAGGCGGCTGTCTTCGCCATCGTGTTTCCGGCGCTGTATCTGTTCGGGCAACGCGCTTTTTTGGCTTCGATTCTGATTGCTTCGGCCGCGATGCCGTTTGTGTTTGCCTTGTGGGTTTGCAGGCGCGTGGAGTCGCGCTTCGTGGTCCACGGTGCGATTGTGGGAATCGTGGCGGCGCTCGTTTATATGGCGATCGCTTGGGGACAGCCGGAGCCGCTGCTTTACAAGATCGCGCACGGGTTAAAGGTGGTAGGCGGCATCGCCGGCGGCTTGGTGGCCTCGCGGCGAAAGCCTTTGGGGTAACGTCTCCGCTGATTTCGTTCCGCGCTTCGTTGCCTTTGCTTCACGTCCGAAAGTGCTTTCCCCGGTAGAACTCCGCGAATTATCGGGATTATGTCCCTAATGGGACAGATATCGCCGGACACGTGGTTCAAACTGGATGCCATTGGGTCCTGAACCCTACGATCTTTGAATCAGAGGAGGCAACAATGCTTGGATACGGGGTAGTCGGAACAATATTGATTATCTTTTTGATCGTTTGGCTAGTACGAAGAGCGTAAGAGCGAAATCGAGTTTGACCGTCAAATTCCTTGGGGCTGAACTCGCCCTAGCGCCAGACAGCCTCGCTAGATTGCATCCGGCACGCTTCGGGTGTATAAAACGAGACTCGGTCGAATACCCAGAATGGCTCCCAGCCCCCGGAGCCATCTTTTCCTCCTGCCCCTCGCACGACATCCCCCCGCATCGCATTCGATGACGGCTCGAATCCAAAATCTTACATACCCGGTCATTTGCGCGATTGATTTCCGTCTGCTAGCCTAGTCACAGCAACATCAGCTATCGAAATCACCAACACGCGTGAGTATGGAGGAGGAACGGCGGGGACGGCTGTTCGTCCCGCCGGCGTTTACTATGGCTGCCGCTGTTTATGCCGTTCATCCAGAGTCTCGAAGGGAGCCTAAAAAGGGAGCCGGAACGAAGCGGTGAAAAGCCATTTCTAATCGATAGGCTAAAACCATTAAAAATCGCCGTAAGCCCAACAAAACAAACAACCGAGGCCGTTTCTAATCGTATCAAAATAGACCCCTCTGCCGGACGCGATCGGAGGCCGAAATCGCCCGCCGCCGCGGTCGCCAAGCATTGCGTGCAAGTGCTGCGCGCAGGTGTTGCTTGCGGGAGGCTTCAGGTGTATAAAATGGGACTCGGTCGAATACCCAGTGAGGCTCCGTGCCCCCCGTTCGGAGCCTTCTCTTTTTGGCTGCACTTTCCCGCTTCTCTTCTCACCTTCGCTTGCCGCCTCCGCACCAGCATGCGGCGAATGTTCACGACACCAATCGAAATTCCGGAGGTTTCTCGCTCGCGCGTGGATGATAGAATGTGGCTATTCCCTCGGAGCCATGATGTGACTGCCGCAATCTTGGGAGTTCGCGGAGACGGCATGGCCGGAACTTGGACTCATGGCGACGAAAGAACGGGATCCTCTGCGCTGCCCATCCTGCGGCAGCCTGAATACTCGCCGGTCGAAACGCCGGCTCCTTCTCGACCCGCTGCATACAATTTTCGGATTCCTGCCCTATCGATGTGAAGACTGCAATCACAGATTTTTCAAATTTGGTTTCTTACGGCGGCAGGAGCGGAGGTCTGATACCGCGCCCTGAATTAAAGTTAGATTTTTGGAGAGGATTATTTCATGGCCGACTACAGGATCGAACCGGATGGCCTGGTGGTGAATTATCTCAGCGAGCGAGCAACGCAGCGGGGATTAGGGCCGAGACCGAAAATAGGGGCGCGCCTGGCGTTCAAGACAATTTCCGAGATGGCGGAATTCGTGCGGGCGGGAGAAGCGGCGGGGTTTGTCTTCGAGGGAAAACAATATCTCGCGGGCAAAACGTAAAAATGCAGGCTATCGCGCGACGGAAGCGGGGCGCTGGGCGGCGGGCGGAATCGGTTGCGAGCGATCGTGGCGGATGATTTCGAGTTGGTCGCCGATGCATGTGCCGGTGCGGCCGACGGTGTGAGTCGGAAGCTCGAGGACGCTGCGTGCGTTGAGGCAAACCTTGGAGATGCGGAACGGGCGGACGTGCTCTTCGACGTGTACCACGCGCTTCTCGCGATCGAGAAATACGAGATCGATCGGGAACATCATGCCGAGTGTGTGCACGCCGTGGCAGGGAATGATCCAGAGGCCGCGGCCGGGGCGATTCCACGTGCCCGTCTTGCCGAGCAAGCCGACGAGACGGCGCACGTAGGTGTCCGCGGCGCTCACTTCCGTGGCCACGAAGCAATCGCGCGTTTTGTTGTACACGTAAACTTCTGAATTGTGATTCAAGACACCAATGCCTCGATTTTGAAATGCCCAAATCAATTTTTACTGGTTCATTGAAAGGCGGGACTTACTCACCAGTCTTACGACTGCGCCGCCAAATAATGATCCCCAAGACAGCCACAGCGAGCACGCCTGCGATAATCCGAATTGTGCTTACATCCATACCACCCATATATTTCCTCCTATGAACGGCGATGAACTGGGCTTACGTCGTTCTCAGCCCTGCGATGAATTGCAGAGCTGCTCCAGATTTTTTTTAACCGCAGAGCTTTAGAAGCTCTATTTGCTGAGCTGCGGAAGCATCTGATGGAGCACGATGACGACCGCAGGCCCAAGCAGCACGACAAAGAGAGCCGGAAACACGAAAAATACCAGCGGTGGAACCATTTTCACGCTGGTCTTGGCCGCCATTTCTTCGGCGCGCTGGCGGCGTTTGGTGCGCAGCGAATCGGCGTGAACGCGAAGCGCTTGCGCCAAGTCAGTTCCGAAGCGATCGGTCTGGACGAGCATGCCGACGAGAGCTTTGACATCGTCAACGCCGGTGCGATCGGCCAATTCCTGAAGCGCCTCAAGGCGGCTTCTGCCGACGCGCATTTCGAGATTGATGAGATGAAATTCATCGCTGAGCTCCGGGTGCGTGTATTCGAGCTCGTCGGCGACGCGGGCGATGGACTGGTCAAGGCCCAAGCCGCCTTCCACGCAGATCACGAGCAGATCGAGAGCGTCGGGAAGAGCCAGCACCATTCTGAATTGGCGATGGCGCACGCGCCAACTGAGCCACATGTCTGGAAGCAGAAAGCCGAAGACAGCGGCGCAGAGCAGAATTGGAATCGGGCTATAGAGATACCAGCCAGTGAAATAAACGATGCCTAGAAAAAGCAGGGGAAAGAGCACCTTGGTGCCGCGCAATACGGCGACGAGTTCGGGCCGGCGATATCCGGCCCGAATCATCAGCCGGTGGAACTGGGTAACCTCGCGCGCGGAGGGAGGCAAGAGCTTGCTGACGTCGGTGAGGACGCGCTCAACTTTTTTGCGGCTCGGCTCGCGCTTTTCGCGGACAACAGCCTGCCCGCCCGCGCCGGCGCCTGTTCCGAGTTGAGTGAGGCGGTCGACGAGAGAGGAACTGTCGCTCGAAAATAAAAGAACGAGAAATACACCGACGAGGACAACATCGAAAAATATCGCGAGAGCGATTACGAGAGTCATGGTTTAGGTCCGGCGCTGCTGCTTAAACCTCAATATTTACGATCTTCCAAATGATCAACGAACCGAGAATCTGAAGAAACGCGCCGACTCCCAACAGTGTCCGGCCCAGGGGATCAGTAAACAAAACACTGGTGTATTCCGGATTAATGGCGCGAGTGATCAGAAGAAAAGTGGGCGGCAGAGCGATCAGGATTGCCGCGGTGAACCGGCCTTGGGCGGTCTTGGTTCGAACCTCGCCGCGAATTTTGAAGCGCTCGCGGATCACGGAGGCGAGGTTCTCGAGAAGTTCGACGAGGTTTCCGCCGGTTTCTTTTTGCACGACGAGACCGGTCACAAAGAAGCGAACGTCAACGAGCGGTACACGCTCGGTGAGATTGTGCAGCGCATCGCGAAGCGGCAATCCGAAATTGTTTTCTTCAAAGACCATGCGGAATTCGCCGGAAACGGGCTGAGGCGTCTCTTTGGACATCATTTCGAGGCCTGCGGTGACGGCGTGTCCGGCGCGGATGGCGCGCGAAAGGAGGTCGATTGCCTCGGGGAAGTTCTTCTCGAACTTACGCAGACGCTGAGTTCGGCGAATGGCAACGAACATCGCCGGAAGCGCGAGACCGAGCAGCCCGAACAAAACAGCGGTGATGATGCCCCAGTCTTCGACATAGCAGATAAAGTAGATGGCGACGCCTGAAATGGAGCTCAATAGCGCCAGAACACCGGGCTTAATCTTTAAACCCGCCTGAGCGATGTAGGCGTTGAGCCTCGCGAGGCCCGACCAGGACAACAGGAGCTTGTTGAGTGCCGGAAGGTCGCTCACCGTCGAGTCGCGGAGCATCGACTTGTTGACCTGCTGGACGCCGACCGCGCCGACGCTGACGTCTTGCAGGCGGCGCTGAACGGCTTCCGACGCCGAATCACCGCGGGTGGCAAAAAGCACGGCTCCGGCGATCGCCAGGATCAGTATGAAAACGAAGATTGCTGCAAACAATGCCATCGCGAATCCTCTAGCGCCGCACCGGCGCCTTTTCAAACATTTCGAAGGGCAAATGAACTCCGGCCATCTCCAAGCGCTCAGCGAGTTTCGGGCGAATTCCTGTCGGCTGGAACTCGCCGAGTACCTCGCCTTTTTCACCGATGCCGCGCCGTTGGAACACAAAGATTTCCTGCATGGTCACGACATCTGATTCCATGCCGGTAATTTCTGCGATAGTCATGACCCGGCGCGTTCCATCGCTAAGCCGGCTGATCTGTACGACGAGGTCAATGGCCGAAGCAATCTGGCGGCGAATCGCCTTGTCGGGAATGTTCAAGTTGGCCATAGCGACCATGGTTTCCAAGCGGCTCAGAGCATCGCGGGGCGAGTTCGCGTGGACGGTAGTCAGCGAGCCATCGTGGCCCGTGTTCATGGCCTGCAACATGTCGAGCGCTTCCTCGCCGCGAACCTCACCGACGATGATGCGGTCGGGACGCATGCGCAAAGCGTTGATAACGAGTTGACGCTGCTTGATGACACCTTTGCCTTCGACGTTGGCTGTGCGAGTTTCGAGCCTGACGACGTGTTCCTGACGCATCTGTAGTTCGGCCGCGTCTTCAATCGTGACGATTCGCTCGCGATTGGAAATGAAGGAGGACAGGACATTCAATAGCGTGGTCTTGCCGGCGCCGGTGCCGCCGCTTACGAGCACGTTCATGCGTGCGCCCACGCAACCCTGGAGCATCTCGACGCCAGCAGGGCTGATGGTTTTATTACGAAGCAATTCTTCAGCAGTCAGGCGATCGCGGCCGAATCGCCGGATCGAAAGACAAGGACCGTCAATGGCAAGCGGCGGGATGATCGCGTTAACGCGCGAACCATCCGCCAAACGGGCGTCCACCATCGGCGAAGATTCATCAATTCTACGGCCGATCGCGGAGACGATGCGATCGATGATCAACATCAGGTGAGCATCGTCGCGAAACTGAACCGCAGTTTTTTCAAGCTTGCCGGCGCGCTCCACGAAAACCGATTTGTAAGTGTTGACGAGAATATCGGAGATCGTCGGATCCTTCAAAAGGGGTTCGAGCGGACCGAGACCAAAAACCTCGTCAATGACTTCCTGAGTAAGGCGCTGCCGTTCCTGAAAGGTCATCGGCGTGGTTTCGCCGGCGACCAACCCTTCGATCACTTGCGCTAATTCGGCACGAACCGTCTGACGATCACCCTGTGTGACGCGCTCCAGATTGACGGCCTGGAGGAGCTTCCGGTGAATCGTAGCCTTCAGCGCTGTGAAATCTGATCTAGTTGAAGCAACTGGTTGCACGCTGCTACCTCATTTCTTAGGAGGAAATGCAAAGAATCCGGCGCCGCGCTTGTCTTCAGCACTTTCCGAGCTGACACCCGCCAGCTGACACGCCATATTGCGAAACTTTGTAACGAGAGGATCGTTGTGATTTCGCGAGAGAAGCTTCCCGACACTCTCGGCCTCGCTCACTTGGCGGTAGTCATTCGGCAAACGAGCGAAAATCGGATGCTTGATTCGCTTTTCGATGTTTTGCAGAGCCTCGTCATCTTCCCTGCGCCAACGATTGACGATCACGCGAATCCGCGAAGGATCGGTGCCTTGTTCGATAAGAGACTTCAAGCGGCGTTCGAGACCCCACAGCGCCGGAACGCTCATAACCGTTACTATGACAATGGCCCGGGCTGATTTGAAGGCTGAACCGCCCTCGAGGAGGTTGGTGACACCGCCGTCAACGATCAGATAGTCGCAGCTGCCCTGCGCGACGTTAACTACTCGCTCGACCGCCTCGGCCGACACGCTTTCCCACTGCTCGGGACGAGACGTCCCGGCGAGCACGCCGACACCGCTCGGGTGCTGCGCGATCAGGCCCGTAAGAAAATGACTATCCAGATGCTCGAGATTATCAACCGCGTCCCGGACCGTGAATCGAGGATGAAGATCCATCAACAAGCACAGATTCCCGAGCGGGCGCGCGAGATCGAACATCTCGATGTGTTTCCCGGTGGCCTTGGCCAATTGAGAGCCGAGATTGGCGGTTACTGTGGTGGTGCCGACGCCGCCCTTCGTGCCCATGACCACGATTAGCTTGTCCTGCTGGCGGAGGTGCGTGGACTGCCGCTCCTGGGCGAAACGCGTGAGAGCTTCGCGCAGAGCTGCAATTTCCACCGGCGCGGACAGGAACTCCTGAACGCCGCTGCGCATAGCTTGCAGCAGCAAGGTGGGATCAGGTTGTTTGAAGGGTGCGCAAGCAATAATGCAAACGGACGGATAGCGCCGGCGCCACGCGGCAGCGGCTGCAAGGGCCGCTTCGAAATCGCGGCCAAGGTCGAGAAGGAGAATGTCCGGAGGGACTTCGCCTGCTCGCATTTCAGGGGATCCAGACGCCGGAAGTTGCTGTACCCGCCCTACGAGACCGGATTGCTCCAGACTCGCGCGCAGAACACCGCTGACCTCGGCATCACCGCTAAGAACCGCTGCTGTCAGCATCTTTCAAGAGCTCCCAAGCAAACAATATGCTTCGTTGGTGTCGAGTGCAAATGCACCCATTACGGCTTTGTGGGCCCTTTGCCCTCAATCTGCTTATCGAACTCCGGCGCCTTCATGTACGGCACGGGATATTCCGGCAGCTTCGGCTCCTGGCCGACGCCGAGAGGATGCACGATGTGCGGGGTCACGATCACGACCAATTCGTCTTTGCTCTTCTGAAATGACTTGCTGCGGAAGAGCTGGCCGAGGACCGGGAGATCGCCCAGCACCGGCATCTTGTTGATAATCTCGCTCACCGAATTGTCCACTAGACCTGCGATTCCAAAACTCTGGCCGTCGGCCAGCTCCATTTCGGCATCAACGCGCCGTGTCGATAGCGCGGGGATGAAGAAACCCGAGAGGGTGATCGCATTCGTATAGTCGAGCGAACTCACTTCCGGCCGCACGTGCAGATGGATTCGATTGCCCTCCGTGAGAGTCGGCGTAAATGTGAGCTTCACACCATACTCACGGAATTGAATCGTGACGGTCGGCACAGTACCGGCTCCTCCGCCTTGAACAACGGGGAATGGAAACTCTCCGCCAGCGAGGAAGCTTGCCTCTTTGCCGGTCTCTGTCAGAAGGTTGGGCTCAGCCAAAGTCTGGAGCAAGCTATGCTGCTCCAACGCCTGGATGGTCAAACCCACGTTGACGTTCGGGTCAAACAAAAAGATGTTCAACAAACTGCTGAGCGAAAAGCTCGGCGTGACTGAAGGCGCAACTGCGCCAGAGCTCGAAGTGCTGGTAGTAGAAGTGGTGCTGCTCGTCGTTGAAGTAGAGCTCGTCCCTGTCGGAAGCGTTGGGAGCGTCGGCGGGCCGTATTGGCCGGTAGACGTAGCGCCGGCCACCCTGGTGCCTTGGCTGAACAAATTCACGCCGAGCTGCGTCAGAGCAGTGCGGTTGACTTCCGCAAACTTCACTTCGAGCAGAATTTCACCGGCCGCGGGCGGCACGGGCACTTCCATCATGTTTACGACTTTGGTGACCGCGGCTGAAACGATCGCGAGAATGCGGTCCGCCACGATCTTGGATGAAATGTGGCCGGAGATGACGACCACGTCTTTAATTGCTTCCACCTTTACGTCTTCGCGCGGAAAGACTTCGTGAATCTTCTGGCTTAGCCCGAGAATGTCGAGGTCCACCAACAACTCGAGCGGCTGACTTTGATCGGCGTCGTTCCAAAGAACCAGCGAAACGCCGCCAGGGCTCTTGCCGTTGATCATGATCTGAGTAGGGCTGATGATGATGGCGTCGGCGACATTAGGATCGGCAATCGAAAGGCGCTTCACGCGGGTCGGCGAGGTGATGAGGAGCGAGCGCCCGACCAACACGTGGAGCGTTTCGCCCGCGGAGGTAACATTCGCCGATTGAGCCGCTGCCTGCGGATCGGCACCCGAGCTCGTAGGTGGCGCAGTCTGCTGGGCGTGCAGGCTGTTCGCTGTTCCGAGCGAGAGCAGCACAAGGGCCGAAAGCGAGAGACCGAAAGCGAAGCTCCCGGCACATCGCTGAATACGTCCGCGTATCATTCTCATCGATTTCCTCTGCGTTGCTGCGTAATTTGAATTTCGTTCCATTACTGGTTCGGAAACTCGCTTGTCTCACGCTTGCTCGCGCGGATCACTTCAACCGAGTAAGCCGGCGGAGCTGGCGGTGCAGCAACCTTCGCATGTACATGGGCCGATACCGGCACAGGCGCCGGAGCAGGACCAGAACCAAGCAACGTTCCCTGGAATAGCGGTGGCGGCGCAGTCTTGTTCGGATCAATGGCGTTGCGAAGAGCCAACTGAATGCGGCCCATGGTATTAGCCATTGCGAGCTTGTCCGCGTCTTCTGGAGTCACGAGCAAGGTGATTACGGTTATTGTCGTCGCTTGGCCTTGGCGATCCTGTTCCGTCTTCTGGCCGGCGGCTAGAACGCGGACGTCCTCAAGAATGGTCCGAGTCACATTTTCCGAAGGACCGCCGCCCAAAGATTGACCGGTCACCATGACATCTACCGAAGTTCCCGGTTGTGCGAAGCCGGCGACGGCGACCACATCGTTGACGGCCACCGACACGGCTCGCATGCCTTCCGGAATAACTGCAGGCAGGCCGGCGCCCGCATCTTTGGGAGCCAGCTTGCCTTCAAGAATGGGCTCACCAGGCAAAACTGGCGTGATGAGCGCGCGATCGACGCAGTCTTGAATTCTGGTGAAGACGCCCTGGATAGGCTCGCCAGCGGGCCACGAAATTAGTTTTAGATCCTGCGCCTGCAAGCGCGTGCCAAGGGGCATCTGCTGCGCAGCGACAACGATTTGACTTGTTGTCACGGTCTGACGTGTACCGGCTTGAGACATTGCCTTGTAGACAACCTCAGCCAGAATCAGCCCCAGTACCAGTGCCACCGCAAGCCCAATTAAAAGGCGACCCCGTTTCATATTTTCATCTCCGCTTCGAGTTTACAGACGGATCGTTCCAAGCCCGTAACAGATCAGCGTTGCGGCCGCCGCCGCGACACCGAACGGCAGATGCGAGGCGCGGGCGTTGCCCAACTGAATCTCCGGGTGGGGCTTCAAACCGTAGACAAAAAATCCACGGAGCAATTCCCACATATTCGAGATCGTCTCAACAATTCGCCGCTGCCAAATCATCTGTACCAGCGCCATCACCCCGGCAATCAAGATTGCCGTGAAGAATACGTAAAACACGTTGCGCAGGCCCAATACCGCGCCCAGAGCGCCCATTAATTTCCAGTCGCCAGCTCCCAGACCGCGCAGCAAAACGATAGGAAGCAGAATGGCCAGCATCGCCAGAGCTCCCGCGAGGCTCCACTTCAGTCCGCTCCATCCGTACATCAGCTGATTCACGATTAGTCCTACAAAGAATCCAGGAATAGTCAGCCAATTCGGGATGCGGCGGGATTTAACGTCAATGCCCGCCGCGATCCCAGCAATCGTTAATGCTAAAAGCCAAGTCATCTGCCGCTCCATCCGCTGCCTCCAGCACCCGCCACGTGCATGGAAACGTTCGCTCCGGCCGGCTCAGAGATCCCGTAGCTGTTGTCTTGACTGCTCAAGTGTGTGTCCCCCAAGTGCAACAGCCGAACACGGATCATGCCGGTTAAGAGGCTGTAACGAGATTCGAAGCAGCGTTCGCGAACACGGTGCTGATTGTGCTGCCAAGAGTTTGCATCGTGGCGATTGCCACCAATGCCACCAGCACCAACAGCAAAGCGTATTCGGTGAGGTCTTGACCTTCCTCTTCCTGCCACAGCTTCTTGATTATTTGTTTCACAATCCATCTCCTAGAAGTCTTCGCAAGATTTTGACAACCCGAACGGACAGCACGCGTCTGATGTAACCAAATCTCAAAAACGCCTCACTGTTCCTTACGCGCTGGCCTCGCCGCGATTCACGCCGAAGAACCCTTTTTTCGCGAATCACTCTCTGGCCGCCGAAAGAACTACTACTATTCTTGCGACGGCCAAAGAGCGAAAGCGTGGATCTCGGGCGCCTGCGGCGTGGCTGGAAGCGGAGTCGATAAGACGTTGCACGTTGTGGTGCCAAGCGTCGTCATCGCGGTAATCGCCACCAACGCAACGAGGGCTAGCAACAGGCCGTGATCGGTAAAGTCTGGTTCCTTCTACACGACACGGCCTGAGCTTCGGTTTCCGTCGTCCGTCTGTCTCCTAGGCACTCCTGGGGCGAAGAGAACACCCACCAACAACCCGCAGTTGTGGGGCCACTTAGCCGGGGGAGTGTTAGCTAGCAGTCGACAGGTTCGAGGCTGCGTTCGCGAAGACGGCGCTAATCGTGGTGCCGAGCGTCTTCATCGTGGTAATCGCAACCAAGGCAACGAGAACCAGCAACAGAGCATATTCCGTGAGGTCCTGGCCAGCGTCCTCGCGATAAAGCCTGAGCATTAGTTCCTTCATGTTGTAATTCCTCCTTGTAAGTTTCGAAACTGGGACGAACACCCACTTGGATAGTGCAGGTACGGTGCCAAATGCGGAAGCCACCCGAAAAATCAAAGTGCCGTAATTTCAAGCGATTAGAACGAGGGGCGGCCTGGTGCAGTGGAACGGTTCTGCTCACATGGGCGAAACCGTTCTCTTCATGTGAACCGGCGGTGTGCGGGCCTGTAACGTGTTCACTTTTGTTCACATTACGGTCCCAAAATGGCCCTGAATGGCTACAGAGAAATGCATGCAAATCTGTAGAATTGCGTGAAGAGAAGGGGATCGGAAGGTTGACCATGGGCGTCAGCGGAGTGCCGGACTAGCGCTGCGAAACCAGCGCGAGGGTGCGCGATTCGGGCGTCCCGGTGCTTGAGACCGGGCGCAGAGGCCGATTCAGAGTTCGGTCACGAACGTATAGGACGGCAATGTCGTCAGAGTAGGCGACTTTCCATTCGGGGAGCCGGCCGAGGACGGTGGCGAGTATCGATTTGCGCGGGATCAAACACGCGCCGATATCGTAGCGGTCCAGCAGGCGGAAGGCGTCCGGGTCGAGGCGCATAATATCGAGATAATCGGAAAAAACGCCGGCGTACTCGTAAAAATCAGCGCGGCCGTCAATGAAAACCTTTTGCTGAGGATAGAGCTCGTAGATGAGGTAACCGCCCCAGCCATACTCGTTCAGCATCGGTGAGCTCTGCGGATGATCGCGGAGATAATCGACCGCCTTCACGGGATAGGTCTCGAGGAAGGGCGCAGACAAACGAGATGAATTACTCACGTAATAAACGGAGCCGGCGATTATACACAGCGTGATGATCAAATTTAGAACGGGTTTGTCCTTGGCTGGCTCGTACTCCGGAATCCAACGGCTTAGGAGCTCGGCGATTTTCGGCGTCAAGAAGAGAAGGAAAAAAAGCAGAAAACGGATGTGCGCGTAAGCTGCGAAGGCGCCAGCCATCAAGAGAACAAACGAAGTCAAACTATGATTCATGCGAAACAGCACTTGCGCCAGGACGAGCAACAGAAGCGCGACCATCATGATCTTTCCGAAGGGAAGCGCGAAGCTGAGCGGTTGCCATTCGATAATGCTGGCCACGTTGAGCGGCTGCATGAACGCCATCTGAAGCGGATACGTCGCGAGGCGAGTGCCGTAGGGCGTAAGCGGCAATAGAGCAACGGTGACAAGGGCCACTTTGAGCATGTGCAGGCGCTGTTCCGGGGACCATTTTTCCCCATAAAGGCTGCCATAGCTGAAATTCGCGAGGCCCGTCAGCCAATAGATTCCGAAGACGCCGAGGCCGAGGAAAAATGTCCCGTGCGTGTTCACCCAAAACAAAAAGAGCACGGGCAGCCACCAGAGCGAGCGCGACAATCCTTGCCGGTAGCGCTCGAGGCCTACCAGCATAATCAGCATGAAGATGTAGCCGAGAACTTGGGGGCGCAGCGTGAAAAAAGCGCCAAACATTACGAGCGCAAAAACGGTGGCTAAAAATGCCGCTTTAACGTTTTTCGAACGCAGATAAGAGAAATAGAAAGTCAGGACAGTGAGCGCGCTGGCCCAAATAAATTGCAGGGTTGCGAGGCCGGAAAATCCGTAGCGAGCGGCGAATGCGATGACAACTTCACCAAACCATTCGTAAGCAATCCAGGGCGCGCCGGGAGCGGTGAAGGAATACGGATCCGCGGTTGGGAAATGATGCTGCAGAATCATCTCACCTACGCGGATATGCCACCAAGTATCGGGATCTGTGAAGCGAAAATGGGCGGCGACGCACGCTCCGCCGGCCAGTAGCGCTCCGAGAAACACGGGGAAAGACATCCAGCGGCGCAGGATATCGGTTGTCACGGCGCGCTGGCCCGGCAGATTGGTGACGGCTGAATTCAGTGCTGGCATCGGTAGTTTACTTTGTTCGAGAAAGTTCGTGCTCATCCGCACCGACTCACTCAGCTGGCAAGCTGAGCATATCGCACGCGTGAGCCGCGCGGCATTCATCGAGTGACAATCGTCAAATGACAATCGTCAGACGAAATCCGCCTCGTCAAAACGGCACACCAAACCCTCTGCTAGCGCGCAGAGGACCTACGAGGTAGCAAGCGGTGTTCCATTTCCGTTTGGCTTAAGTCCCATGGAAAGATGGCGAAAATCATCCAGAACCGCGAAAGACGTCTGCACCTGTTCTGGTTTTTCTCCGATTTGGAGAATCTTTTCCTCGTGGAGATGGCCTAGCAAGAGTCCGGCACGACGTAAGTAGTCGATGCGCTCTGGACGGAGGCCCATCACGCGAGCGCAAGTTGCGTCCACGGCGACGGGGTCATTCCCCAAGATTAACAAGCCGCAGGACTTAGGCGTGCCTTGGATCGGACCGTTTCCTTCCATCCCTGTGATTCCGTCCACAATGGCGAAATGAGGCCGTACGGCGCTATTGATATCCAGGATGGAGTTCGCGATGCCGGCCCAATGAAGGATGTTCTTCGGCCACCCGTAACAACTTCCCGGCACGATCCCAAACATGTTCTTGAGCGAAAGCGTCACACCCGACCAATGGTGCGTCTTCATTTTCGGCATGGAAACGACCAAATCCGCGCCGAGAACGGTCGCCGGGAGATAGAGTTTTTTCAATGTGGATGCGCGAGTCTTCAAAGCAACGGGGTGGACGTCGTCGGTGTTCAAGTCAACGAGCGACGTTGACAGGGACGGGATGAAGTCGCGCAAACGCATGGACTCCGCGATGGCCTCGATGTCGCGTTCGAGGCCGGGCCCATCCGCGATGGTTACGCTCGCCGCGCCGAGACTTAGAAACGCCTCGCGGGCAGCGACGACAACCGCGGGATGCGTGCTGATGGCGCCGAAGGGATCGTGGCAGACGAAATTCACTTTGAGCAAAACGGATTTGCCCTGGAGCGGCAAATCGAACTCGCGAAGCGTCTCGCGAAGAATCGGCAGCAGGTCCACGTCGTAGGATGCGGCGCGGCGAATTGCGACGCGCGAAGGCGGGCGCGCGAATGACGGCGAGAGCGCGGTGTTCGGCGAATTCATAGCGCCGCGACCTCTTGCGCCGCCGGCGAAAAAAAATTTCGCACGGGATTCAGTTCGAGCGCTGCGAGCGCGGTCACGGAAATATTATTGAGGAAGCGGTCGGTTTCGAAGCGGGCCTGCAAGTGCGAATCCATCCCAGGAATATGCCGTCCATAAGCTTCAAGACACATGTGCGCGATGGCCACGGAGACGCTGCCATGAATTTGCGGCATAGATTTCTCGAGCCATTGCAAACTCGCGCGAACCTGAGGAAGTTCAGCGGATTCACGCAGGGCCAACAATGCCCACACGGTTGGGCCGACAAGAGGCTCTCCCGGAACTCCATACACAAGCGGATTTCCGGAATTCCATCCGCCGCCGGGGCACATTCGGTCGCACAGCATGGCCTCGGCAAGCTCTTTTCGCTTCAACGCCAATCGCGAAAGGTGTTTGGGCGCAAGCCGCCGCATCAATATCAGTGTGTAGGAAGTGGGTTCAACCCAACTGCCTGTGCTGTTGGTCCAAGGCCAGCCGGCCAGCGAATTGTTCTGGCGCGACACTACTCCAGATTGTGAAAGACGCTGGCGCAAGCGCTGCCAAAAATTCGGGGTGCGCGGCCAGGTGTGGCACAACCATTCGAATCCGAGCATGACGGCATCTGATTCGCCGGCGATTTCGTGCAAAGCCAGGCAGGCGAGAGAGGTTACCCAGCAGCCTTCGGTCTGCGATGCAAACGACGGCCAGGACCCGTCGCCGAGCTGATTGCGCAGCAACCAATCTTTTCCGAGAGAGATTTGTTTGCTCAGCGCAGGGCCGCGATCTTCATTGTGGAGAGCGCAAAGCGTCCACGCGGTGGGTTCCGTTGCGCTTTGGCCGGCGCGATGGTAGCCCCAGCCACCGTCCGAATTCTGCGCTTCGACGAGGAGCTGAATCAGAATATTTCTAAAGGATTGAGAACCGGGTGCGCCGGAAAAGTTGGTGGTCACGTCGTTAGGGGCCGAGACGCGTCATCGACCACACTAATTTTAAGGCAATTCCTCAATAATGATTGTTTCTTTTGACGTTTCCGTGCCGTTATCGTCCGCATCCGAGCGAATCTGATATTGATTGATCAAGCGGTGGAGATAATTTCGCGCGATCCCGAGATTACGCGCGGCCCGCGTTTTGCTACCGCCGCATTGATTGAGCGTGCGGATGATCAGGCGCCGCTTGAATTCCCGGATTTCGCCCTCATAAGACTGTTCAATGGGCGGCGGAGTGGTGAAATTCTCGAGCAGCATGGCAGGCAAATGCCACAGTTCGATGCTGGTTCCATCGGCGAGGGCGACGGCGCGCTGAATCACGTTCTCGAGTTCGCGCACGTTGCCGGGCCAAGCGTGCTCTTCGAGGGCGTGCATCACCGACCGCGACATTCGCGTGACTTGTTTCTGAAATTGCTCGGCAAATCGCTTCACAAAATGATTCGCCAAGAGGGAGATGTCGTCGCGGCGTTCGCGCAACGGCGGAACGTGAAGTTGGACGACGTTCAGCCGATAATACAAATCCTCGCGAAATTTTCCATGCTCGACCATATCGGAGAGATCGCGATTCGTGGCGCAGACCACTCTGATATTCACCGAAACTGAGCGGTTGCTGCCCAGCCTTTCAAAATTGCGCTCCTGCAGAACACGGAGGAGTTTTGGCTGCAGCGCAATTCCGATGTCGCCGACTTCATCGAGAAACAGGGTTCCGCGGTCGGCAGCTTCGAGGCGGCCGCGGCGCATGGCTTGCGCGCCGGTGAAGGCGCCACGCTCGTGGCCAAAAAGCTCGTCTTCGACAAGCGTGTCGGGGAGATTGGCGCAAGAGAACGCAACGATCGGATATACGGAGCGCGGACTCAGGCGATGAATCATCCGCGCGACCAGCTCCTTTCCAGTTCCCGTCTCGCCGGTAATCAGAACGGAGACGTCGCACGGAGCGATGCGCTTGGCCATGTCGAGCATTTGCGACATGGATTCTGAGGTGGCGATGATTTCGGGCATCAACCGAGGCTGCAGTTGTTGGGCACGCAGCCGGGCTGCTTCCTTCAGCGCGCTATGGTGTTGGTGGCCGCGTTCAAGGACGATGCGCAGATCCATCAGGCTCGGGGGGCTTGCCAGGACTTCGTAGGCGCCCTTTTCGAGGAGATCGAGCGTGGCCGTACGCTCCTTGGTTTCATTAATCACGATGATCGGGGGAGGGAGCTCCGTCTTCGATACCAGTTCGAGAAGCCGGAGGGCGGACGGCAGTTCGAACTCGCTGCGTGAGGTGTGCAAATCGAGAAGAATAGCGTCAATGGAGCGGATGGCATCGACGTCGATCGCGAAACTGCCGCGACATTCGACGTCGAAGCCTCCGCCGAGAAAGCGAATCAGCGCCTTAGTGAAATCCGGGTCTTTGCTAACGAATAGGATCCGCATTAAATCTCGCATCCTGATCTCCCAATGCCTGTGAAAGGTCAGGGATAAAGCCGAATTTCCAACATCGCCGTTGCGCTACCAGAGCACGCCGGACAGCTCAAGAAATATGCACCGCGCCGCCGGCCCTCACTGGCGCCGGAACGTATTCGACTCTATTCCGAACCGCGACTGGGTCTTCAGAGTTCGGCGGGGACACCGAATTGCCGGGTATGATACCGCCACAGGGAGGAGATAGGGCAAGCGAAAAGTGCCGCTGCGAATCCCGGCTCTGTGGGTAACTTCAAGGCCCGAATTACCGAATTCTCTTCCTTGTGGGAATTTCCTTGCTCAATTATGCCGCGAAGGCGGCCAGCCGTAATGTCTCATAGTCGCCCTAATTCGTCATCAGCAATGTTTTGGGATGTGCACAGTCGGGCAGGAGGGCGTCTCCAAACCTGAACAAACGATGCTAGAGAGTGACGGAATTTGTTAAGAGCGAAGAATTTAGATGGAACTGTGAGCTACAGTACTTCGGTCGAGACGAATTTTCCATAGATTTTCGCGATGCAATTCCATTCGGCGAGAGAGCAATTTGATAAGTATCGTGTTATGTCTAAATTGGTTGTGCAGCGCGCGCGTTCCGTGACACCCTATCAGTTCCCGTTGAATATGGCCTACGAACTGCTTCTATCGAAGGGAGCTGTGAGTGTCATTATCCGCGGAGTTGAACACATGCGAATCGGCGCGGTTCGGTCCGCGCTCGGAATCGCCGGTAACGTACTGAAATGCTGACCCAATCGCCACAGACCCTCATCCCGAAGGACCCACAGAAATCGAAGCCGGTCGCGCTTTCCTCGTTGCGCTCGCTCAACACGACGCAATCGGAAGGATTTGGACGCAGAATTTACATGCCCGTCCTTCGCGGCCACACACCGAGCGGAACATTTTTTATTTCAGTGCTTATGCACGTCGCATTCGGGATCTTGCTTCTGCGATTTCCATTCGAGCTCCTATCGGGCCCGCCGCCGCAGCCGGAACCGCAAAAGGTCACAACACCGATCTACTACACGGTGCGTCCTGCGGACCTCGCGAAGCTGCTGCCGTCGCTTTTACCTTCGGGAGCAGGTGCAAAACCGGGCCATGGAATTCACAAAGAAAAGCCGCCAGCCCTTGGCAGTACGAATTTCCATCCGAAATTGACGATCGTTCTGACGCCGCCTCATCCGGACAACAACCACCAGACGATTATTCAGCCCAGTTCTCCGCCAGAATTGAAGATTACGCAGGACCTCAAGTTGCCGAACATTCTGGTTGGCAACCCATTGGGGCCGGCGAAGCCGAAGCTCGACCCGAAGGCTTCCAAGGGCACGCTCTCGCGAACAAATGACAAGCCGGCGCCTGATGCGCCAAAGATTCAAGCTGACCCGACGGTCTCTGTGGTCGCCCAACTTTCTCCAATCGCTCAACCGCATCTGCTTGTGCCGATGAGTTCCGGGTCGGTCGCTACGCCCAGAGCAGGAAGAGTGGCCACGGGTGGGGGAGGCGCGGCGGACGAATCGGGCGCGAACGGTCTTTTGGTGGTTTCAACTGATCCGGCAGGCGCGGCGCAACTCTCCGAACTTCTGGGCGGAAATCGCTATGGCTCGTTCACAATTTCTCCCGCAGGCGGGCAGCCTGGCTCACCGGGCGGCGTGGCGGGCGGAGATCCTCACGGCGGCACAGGTGGGCCGGGTACCGGAGGCAACGGAAGCGTTGGCGTTGGCACCGGAAACAGCGGAGGTGGCGGCGGCGGTGCGGAATCGAAGGGCGATTTTGTAAGCATCAAGGGCGGAAATGGAGGGAAGGCCGGAATGGCCGGCGGGGACATGAGCTATACGCCGGAAAACATGGTTTATGTCGTGGCGCCTCCCCCTGGGATTCGTAGCAATACGCTGATTGTTTCGGCCGGGCCGGTGGGCGGAGGCGGGCTTGGCGTTTACGGCGCGCTACGGTGCGGCCGCGTTTATACCGTTTTCCTGCCTATGCCGGGAAAAAGCTGGATTCTGCAATATTGCGCGACGGGTGCGCCTGCGGAAGACGTTCAATACCAGCAGCAGAGCTCTTCGGTGCAACTGGACAAGGGCCTGGTGCCGCCGCATCCCGACGAGAAATTCGATTTCAAGCGTCAGCCGGTTCCCGACGAGATGAGGGATAAAATGATCGTGCTGCGCGGCGTGATTGGCGCGGACGGCACGATGACCAATCTGGAAGTGTATCGCGGGCTCGTACCTGAGATGGATTCGATGGCGCTCGCTGCGTTTACGAAATGGAAATTCAAGCCCGCGCTGCAAGATAACAAACCGATATCCGTGGATGTGCTGATTGGCGTGCCGGCGAGAGTTCCTTCGACGAAGTAATTCGACATTCAAGATAATTCGACATCTTCAATAATTCGACTGCTTCAATATTCGTAAATCTTCATTTATGAATCTTCGAAACTACGGTATTCGGCAAACCTGGACGGTTGAGTTCGTGTAAGGACAAGTGAGCCCTGGCACACCCGGATTCTCGAGGATTACCCATGTCACGCCGTACTTGCTCTTTAGGCGTTCGAAATCCGCGGCGGTGAAGTGCGCCCAGTTTGCGGTGGCGTCGTTCTCAAGTTTCCATTGCCATGCGAGATCGGGGAAAACTTCCACGACGGAGGTGTCTTTGGAATTGTCCGCGAGGGCGCTGCGTTCCGCGAAACCCCGAAATCCGTAGAAATCTTCGCCCGGGCGATCCATGTATTTTGGGTCGAGTGCGAAGAGAGCGTTTCGCGGTGTGTTGTGACCGGCCCAAATGAACGACTGCACCCAGGGATTTTGGGAAGGCGCGCCGGGCCATTCGATGTGGCGGCTCGACGCGAATTCGACGCGTTGGAAGTAGAACATGGTGAGAGACAGCGGAAGGAATAGCACGGCCCATCGCAGCCAGCTTCCACGGAGCACATATTTGCCGAGCAGGCTTCCGGAAATTAATGCGAACACGACATACGTGAGGTGGAGAATTCGCATGGGCTCCACTCTCGCCCACGTTTGAGTTTGGAATCCTTGCGTCAGGATCACCGCGCCTATTATTCCGAGGGCGGTCGAGATCACCATTCTCCGGCAGATGCGCTCGAGAACTGCGAGGCCTTCACGGTGGGCGAGGCTTGCAAAGTAGGCGAGAAACGCGAGCGGGCCGACGGCGCCGAGCCACTCGTACCACTGCCATCGAAACGGATATTGAAAATCGCGGTGCGACATTACTTGGCGCCAGATGGGATTCGCGGGAGCGGAGAATGGAATTGGGGGAAAAAGGATGGCGGATTGTGCCGTGGGCTGCGCCAAGCCGAGGATTGCCACGTGGAATGTACCGTACAGAGTCATTGTGGGATGGCACAGGCCGGCCAGGAAAATCCATACGAGAGTGATCGGCCGCCACTCGAGAACGTCAACCATGGCGAAGAGCAGAAACGCCGTCGCGAGCGTGCGCGGGTGCATGTGCTGATCCACGATGAAGAGCGCGGTGCCGGCGACCGGCAGCGTGAAAAGCGCGGCGACGAGCGTTACGCCGGCCCAATGCGCCGCGGGCTCCGCGAAGCATCGGCGGCCGAGGCGAAGACATCCGAGGAGCACGAGAAAAATGCTCGCCAGGTGCCAGAGAAGCGCGACCCATGGAAGCGGGAGGTGCGTCGCTCGCACGATTCCGGCGACGGCCTGATGGAACAATGTGACGCGAATGTAGAGGAGGAAAAAATTAGCGTCGAAGGGGTAAAGCTCCGAATGAATTAGCTTCTTGATGGCGGGCAGGTACACCGCCATGTCTTCGACGCCGTAGTGGTAGCCGCTGACCAACACTGCGGCCGCCGTGAGCATCAAAAGCCGGAGGACATCCTGCGCGCCTTGTCTCGATGGGGGGCGAATGATAGAGTTTCCAGACGGGCGAATTGAAGCTGAAAAATCCCGTTTTTCCGCGGAACCGGAAGGTTTTCTGACACTGAATCCCGACAAGAAAATCGCGTGCATCGTTCTCCCGACTTATAACGAGGCGGAGAGCATTCCTCGTCTGCTGCCGCTAATCTTTCGCGAATCGGAAAATATTCCGACGCACGAACTGCACGTGCTTGTGGTGGACGATAATTCTCCCGATGGCACGGGCGAATGCGTCCGCTCGGCTATGGGATTGTATCCTCGGCTGCACTTAATCTCCGGGGAAAAAAAGGGGCTGGGCGAGGCGTACAAGCGCGGCATTTCTCACGCGATGGCCACGCTCGCGCCCGACTTGATCCTTCAGATGGATGCGGATTTTCAGCATGACCCCGCGCTTTTGCCGCAGTTTATTCGACTTTGCAATCAGGGATACGATTTGGCGATCGGATCGCGATTTGTGATGGGCACGGACATCGAAGGGCTTGCGTGGCATCGCAAATTCATCAGCGTGGGCGGGACGAAGCTGGTGCGTTGGTTCAGCGGAATTCCGCCGGTCACGGACTGCACATCGGGTTACCGATGCATTCGCGCGGAATTGATCGCGAAGTGCGATTTCGGGCCGTATTCAACGCGCGGTTATTCGTTTCAATCGTGGTTTTTGTGCGAGCTACTGAAGAATGGCGCGCGGTATGTCGAGATTCCGCTGCCGTTTCCGACGCGGCTTTATGGACATTCGAAATTGACGTTCCGCGACAAAGTTGAATTCCTCGTTTGCCTTTTTCACCTGCCGAAGTGGAAGCCCGGACCCGCTCAAGAACTTGAGCGAATCCCGGAGCGCTCTCCGGCGGTCTCTGTTGCAGAACACTTGCCCACTGAAGTCGGCTCACACGCACAAAAATAATTCTCGTCTTTTATTTGCCGCGCCGGGGAGTTACGCGCGAGATCCATCGCGGCACCTCCATGCAGGACTCTACCAACCCCGGCGCGAAACACCGCACGACAAATATGCTACAGTTCAGCGCGGAATAAAAATCACTTGAGAGCGGAAAATTCGATGCGAATATCTGCGGCGTTCCACGGTCGCTGTTTCGATTGCGTTCTTCGATTAGCTCTTCTCGCACTTATTTCTTCGATTCCATCGCCAATGTCGGCGCAGGCGCTGGTCCCCAACAACAACGCTGCTCCGCCGCCGACCGCGGAACAGCGCACGGCCCACGCATTCGAAGGCGCGCGGGCGAATCCGCTGGACCTGCACGCATTTCTCGTGCGGATGCCGAAAGGCGCGGACCTGCATAGCCACTTGAGTGGAGCGGTTTATGCGGAATCCTGGATTCGAGTGGGCGCCGAAGATCATCTTTGCGTTGATCTCAATACACTCTCGTTTGCAAAACCAGCAGCCGCGGCGGCCGCCAACGCGCCGCAGTCTACATGCGGCGAGCGAAAGATCGCGGCAGCAGACCTCTATCGCGACGAACGCGTGTACGACGCTGTGATTGACGCATTTTCGATGCGAGGATTCGTTCCGGCTACCGGCGTCACGGGCCACGATCACTTCTTCGACACGTTCGGCAGATTCAGCGGGACGGACCGGCGGCACAAAGGGGAATTTCTCGATGAAGTAGCGACGCGCGCGGCTTCGCAAAACGAGCAGTATCTCGAATTGATGGATACGCCGGATTTTTCACATACCAGTTCGATCGCGCACGCAATCACGTGGAACGATGATTTCGCGCAACTCCGGAAAGATTTACTCGATAAGGGTCTGCGCGACGATGTAGCGGTCGCGCGCGGCGAATTTGATCGAGCGGAAGCGGTTCGGCGGGAGCGCGAGCGATGCGGGCAGAAAGATGCGTCACCCGCCTGCGAAATCCAGATTCGCTATCTCTATCAAGTCTTGCGGGGAGTCCCGAAGGAGCAGGTGTTCGCGCAGGCGCTGCTCGGGTTTGAAGTCGCTTCCGCCGACCCTCGCGTTGTGGGCATCAATTTCGTCCAACCCGAAGACAGCTACTATTCAATGACGGACTACGCGCTACAGATGCGGATGGTTGGCTTTTTGCACGAACAGTATCCGCACGTTCACATCAGCCTGCACGCCGGAGAGCTGGCGCCCGGCCTCGTGCCGCCGGAAGGGCTGTGCTGCCACGTTCGGCTCGCGGTCGAGCAGGCTCACGCGGAACGCATTGGCCACGGCGCGGACATCATGTATGAAAATCAGCCTTATATTTTGATGAAGGAAATGGCTGCGACGCACGTGATGGTGGAAATCAATTTAACGAGCAACGATTTGATTCTCGGTATGAGCGGCCGCGAGCATCCGTTTCTGGAATATCGCCGGGCCGGAGTTCCCGTTGCGCTGTCTACGGATGACGAAGGTGTCTCGCGGATTGATCTCACGCACGAATTCGTGCGTGCGGTGACGACTTACGGTTTGCACTATCTCGATCTTAAGCAGATAGTCCGGACATCCCTGGAGCACAGTTTTTTGCCCGGTGCGAGTATTTGGAATGAGCCGGATATATTCACGCATGCCGTTGCGGCGTGCGCGACGGATACTCTGGGCTCCGAAAAACCTTCAACCGATTGCGCGACGTTCCTCAAGTCGAGCGGAAAAGCGCAGCAGCAGTGGGAACTTGAGCGGCGCTTTCATGCCTTTGAGGATGGTTTCTAGTCGCGTGGACGAGTGCCATTCCAAGTGCGGGTGAATCTTTTTCGGGACGACATGGAATGCGGCGCGGCGCCTGACCCGAAAAGCCTCACGTCTCGTCCCGACTGCGTCGGGCCGGGGACATGAGCTACAGTGGCGAAGAAAATCTCGACAGGATGGTCACTCTTGGGCCATTCGGCGTTGCGCCCCGCCGCGAGTGACAATTCTTATCGCTACAATGATCGGTATGTCTTTTAGGCGCGCCCTGCCGTGGGTGATTCTGGCGGGCATTCTGATCGTTTATGTTGGTTCCATCCTGCGAATGCATCCCGAGAATTTTTTCGGGATGACGCAAGACGACACGATCTATTTTAGCTCCGCCAAGGCGCTTGCCGATGGGCGCGGATATATTTTGCCGAGCATTCCCGGCACGCCGCCTGCAACGAAATACCCCGTCCTTTACCCGTGGATCCTCTCGTGGGTGTGGCGATTGAATCCGTCATTCCCCGCAAACCTCAGCGATGCGATTCGAATCACGATTGCGTTCGGCGTCATTTTCGTGGCGCTAACATTTTATTTTCTTCGCGGCCTGAAGGGTTTGAGCGATCCGGAAGCGCTTCTTCTCACCGCGGTCTGCGCGCTACATCCGGTTGTGCTGGGCTATAGCGGCGGAGTGCTGACCGAGATGCCATTTTCCGCGGTAGCGCTCGCGACGATGGTGGTCGCAGAAAAGGCGCTCGCGCGAAACGCGAAGGCCTCAACGGCCGTCGCTGGCGGGATTCTCGCCGGCCTTTCAATGCTACTGCGAATACTTGGTGCTCCGATTGCTGCGGGGATTTTCATCGCCGGCATCACGCGGCGCGCGTGGCGGCAGACGGCCGTCTGGGCTGTGAGCGTCGCGCCATTCTTCGGATGGTTGGTGTGGCGAACACTTACATCCGCGCGCGCGATTCCGCCCGCCGGCATGGCTGTTGCGGGCCCGGGATTCCAGCAAACCTGGACTTTCTACACAAGCTATATCGGGATGCGCAAACTGAGCATGGTGAGCGGCCACGTTGTGGGCGAAATGCTTTTGAGCCAATTCATTTACTTGCTCGCGCACATGCCGGGCCTTTTTATCGGCTCGATGTTCGGCGAACACATCGTGCCGTGGTTTGTCGGAACGCTGGTCGTGCTTGGCACGATTGTTTTCGGGTTGGTGCGGCAGGCGAGGCTCGGCTGCTGGCAACCGATTCATTTCGCGCTGCCGTTTTATCTCGCTGCGATTTTGATGTGGGACTATCCCGAGATTAAGAGATTTTTGATTCCGTTCCTGCCGTTGATCGCGGCGTCCTTGTGGTATGGCGGAAAAGAAATTGCGCGCGAGCTCGCTTCCGCCATTCGCGCGCCGCGACCCGCGTTCGAGAGAGCGTTCGCGGCGGTCCTTGGAGTTGTGGCGATTGCTCTCGCGCTCGGAATGGCGTGGAATTTTGCGTTCTCCGGACGCGCGGAAATGATGACGACAAGCGAAGACGCGGCAAGTCTGCTCGTCGAGAAGAAAGAAGCTTACGAGTGGCTTCGCGCAAATACGCCGCCGGACGCGCGCGTTGTGGCGGGCGAAGATGTCGCACTCTATCTCTATACGGGCCGGCAGGCGATGTCTCATCTGACGCTCGTGCCTGCGGGGGCCTACGATGCGAAGCAGTTGCGCGAGGATCTCGACCATATGACGGATGTAGCGCGGGCGATTGGAGCCGGCTATTGGATGGCGTCGCCTGACGACAGCGGCAAGCAACGGAAAGCCGCGAAGCCACTCCTCGAAACACGATTCGCGGAAATCGAGGGCGTGTTGCCGGAATTATTTCGAAGCAGCGGCGGGCGAGTGAAAATCTACGGCACGAATTGCATTCTGCATCCGGAGGAAAGCGCCTGCGCCTCGGCAGATCGCGCGTTGTTTCCGGCGGCGGACTTCAGCTCAAGCCACTAAAGTACTCTCGGCGCGCTGCGGAGCTCCCATCCTGGCGACCGAGATGGCGACTACCGCAATGAAATAGCAGCAGACACCGGTCCAGTACGCCGCTGAAATTCCGGCTACCAGAGCGATGATTGCCGAAATGACAGAGGCGCAAACGGAAGTGGCGCCGTTAACTCCCCACAACCAGGGCGTCAATGCGGGAGATTTGGATGAAGCAAGTTTCATCCCCATCGGGAATGGCATGCCCATGAAGAATCCCAGAGGAAACAGAATCGCGCCGGCCACCAGGATACGGACCGGAGTTGTCGAGCTGGCGAAATGAGAGAGAGCGTACGGCGTCAGCGGGCCAAAAAGACACAGAACAATCAGCAGCGGCATGAGCGGCGCAACAATCGCGCCATTGTCGCTTCCGTTGCGCGTGAACCGTCCGGTGCAAAAACTGCCGAGGCCGCTGGAAATCAGGAGCACGAACAAGACCACGGACAGCGCATAGCTCGGGTGCCCCAAGAAAATCATCAGCCTCTGCATCTGCGAAAGTTCGATGAGAATAAATCCGGCGCCGATGGCCGCGAAGAAAGTCAGAAGCGGAACCGCGCCGCGCATCGCGCTCCCCTGTCCCGCGAAAAACAGCGGCAGCAAGACACAAAGAACGGTGAATACGATCACCGTCACGGATAGAACAGCCAGGACGAACATCGCATCCAGGTTGACCGTGAACACCGGCGATTTCCACAACTTCAAATTCCACAAGTCCGTCGGCCGCAGTGTGAAGAAGAAAAACGGCTGATCGTCGGTGGGCGGAGCCAGATTTAACGGCACATTCGCCGATGATTTTTGCGGAATGTCGCCGGCAGCAAGCGCCGCGAAAATGGGATCAGCGGTGAATCGCGGGCTCAACAAAATTTCGAATCCCATCTTGCGGCTGACATCTTCGAGCTTGTTGAGATCGTCGCTCGAGAACGGCTGCCTGCCGATGAGCATCGTCGCGATCCCCAGCGGGATGCCGTGGACCACCCTCGGGCCGTTTCTGCGAATGATGACGAGATGATTCCGCACGTCCTGAATTCCGCGCTGACGGAGCGCGGCGCCGGCGAGAGCCGTAGCGCGATACACCTCGCCGGATTCTTCTTGAAAGCTCCAACGCGATACGGACAGGATGCCTTGCGGCGTCAGGTGGTCGATGAAGCTTCGCCACGCTTCGAGCGTATAGAGTCCGTTTTCGGAAAAAACGAAGGCCCCGGCGGTGGTGGCGGCCCACGTATCAATCATCGAAATCTCGATGACGTCGAAATGCTCGGAGG
>Ga0302325_10001110_pt1 | contig 69910 bp, 65 predicted proteins | sample Palsa_T0_2_FD_201948 | JGI IMG/M metagenome (GOLD analysis project Ga0302325, IMG submission 201948) | Peat permafrost microbial communities from Stordalen Mire near Abisko, Sweden - Palsa_T0_2 | ecosystem: Environmental > Terrestrial > Soil > Palsa > Peat permafrost | place: Sweden: Abisko...
GGGGCCCGTTTTGGTTTTTTGCCCCCTCCACCCCGCACCCGGGGGGGGGGGGGGCACCGTCGCCGGGTTGGGGCGGGGGGGGGGGGGGGGGGGGGAGACTGGCGGATGCATCGCCGAGCTCGCGCAATGCCGCTACGGTTTTGGCGCCCGCGCCCAGGCTTTGCAAATCCTCGATGGTCCGATCGTCCAACTTATCGGTGAGCTTCACGTGGCGCAAATACTCGGCGACCTTGACGTCGGGTTGCTTGAGCTGCACTGACGACCTGATGAACATGACCAACTGCGCAACGGTCATACTCATCTCGCCTGCGGCGGTGAGGATGGCAGCGGTGACGAAAAGAAGCAGACAACGCATACTATTCTTATTCTCTCTCAGGTTGAGGCCGCCAGGAGATTATCCAGCGCAGCCTGCAATTCCGGGTATTGGAAGCGGAATCCGGAGGATTTAGCCACGGTGGGAAGCACCCGCTGGCTGGCCAGCACCATCTCGGACATTTCGCCTAGAGCCAACTTCAAGGCGAAAGCGGGGACGGGGAGAATCGCAGGGCGATGCAGCGTGGCAGCCATTCGATCTGTAAATTCGCGGTTGGTCACCGGGTGCGGCGCCGTAGCGTTCACGGCGCCGTGGATAGAAGGCAAGCCCAGGGCGAAAAGCGCAAGATTGACCGCGTCTTCCAGGTGAATCCAGGCCATCCACTGGTGTCCGGAGCTGAGCCTGCCGCCCACGCCCACACGGAACAGAGGGAGCAGTTTGGCCAGCGCGCCACCGCTTCCCAAGACCATGCCGAAGCGCAGATGAACCACCCGAATGCCCAGCGGCTCTGCCAGGTCCGCGGCTTCTTCCCAATCCACCACCACGCGCGCCAGGAAGTCCGTGCCTGGAGACGAGGTCTCGGTGAGGATCTGGTCGCCCCGCGAGCCATAGTAGCCAACCGCGGAGGCGCACACCAGAACACGGGGACGCCGGGAAAGCGCGGAGATGGTGTTCACCAGATTGCGAGTACCCTGGACGCGGCTATCGTGAATGCGTTTCTTCGCCGCCTCGGTCCAGCGCTGGCTCACAGGTTCTCCGGCCAGATGAACCACGGCGTCGGCCGAGGCGAGAATCTCGGCCAGCGCGGAATCGCCGGCTGCGCGTGAAATAGGAAGCGCCATATGGCCCGTCTCTACAACGCGCTGGCGCAGCCGTTTGCCGATCATCCCGCTGGCGCCCGTGATGGCGATGTTCATTGTAGATATTCTATGCCTCGGACGTAACTGTCGACATCCGTTTTCCGGCGCATGCCGTCATAGGACATATAACGGATCTGGCCAAATACCGGGCGCTCCACCCAAGGGCGGTCATGCAGTCCGAAGCACCAAAGGATGTTGGTGATGGAATTCGGATCGCGTCCGTCGAGAGCGTAGCGGTTGTTCAGATAGATGGCGGTGGCCAGCGCCTCTTCAGATGATGGGGACCATTCGATGATCTTCTTGCCCCAATACATACGGTAATATCCGTGGATTTTGCCCGTGAGCAGCAGTTCTTTCTGCGCCGCGTTCCACAGTGGGTCATGAGTTTCGGCGCGTTCGAATTGGCCGCGCGAGTAGACCGGATCGCGTTTATCGCCTGAGTGTTTTGCCAGCGTCTTACGGGCCCACTCGGGCAGCACGTCCAGGGATTCTGGATTTTCGGTGAAGCGTGCGAAATTGAAGGCCAGCTCGCGGCGGACGATCAGCTCTTCGAGAAATTCGTCGGGCAAGAGCTTGTGCTCATGGGCGTAGTCTTGGACGGCGAGCGCCACTTCGAGCGATGAGATGTGGCCGAAGTGGAGATAAGGGCTGAGTCCGGAAGTGGCGTTCTCCGACGGCTGGTTGCTGGAATTTGCGTAGCGATGCAGGCTGTCCCTGAGAAACTGTTTTAGCCGCTTATGCGCCGCCGCCGAGCCGCCGGGAAACGGACCGGAAGGCTTGGAACGCGCGTACTCGCGACGCTCGCCGCGAAACTTGTGCCGCACGCGCAGCGCGGGCATCGGTCGTAGATATTGAGGGAGCAGTTTTCGAATCTTGGGCCGGATGGTATAAGCCGCGTACTCGCGTTTATCGAAACGGGACATCGGCACGATGCAACTGGAATCGACGGCGTAGTAAGGAATGTCGAGCTTCGATGCCACTTTGGGATTGAACAGGCGCGCAGGCCAAAGGGGATAGGCGTCCGTCACCACCGCCGCCGCGTCTTTGGCTAGTCGATAAAGAACGTCGTTCGGATCGCTGCGCTTCTGGCGATGATGGAAAATGTAGCCGATTCCGAGCCGCTCCAATTCCCTTCCCGTGTCGCAAACGCCGTTCAAAACGAACTGGTCGAAACGCTCGCTCGCGTAGGGATAATCGAAGGTCAATCCTTCATAGAAGAGCACCGGAAGTCCGGCCCGGTTCGCCAGCTCCACAGCGTGCGCCAGTCCATGATTCCAAGTCGCGCGGCGGTTTACCTGCGCCCAGTAAAGAACGTACTTCGCGCTATCGCGGAACGGCGCGGCATTCAGCAGTTGGACCCTGGCATCGGTATTCTCGATAATGAAGTCTGTTGCCATGAGGGCGGTTAATCGAGCGAAATTACTGTGGGGCTACCTGCGCCGGAAGACGACGCTGAACGCGCTTCCCGTCGAATACATCGTCGAAACCACGGCGAAGTGCAACCTGTATTGTCCCATGTGCCCGCGCGAAACTCATAAGCAGCCCAAAGCGGACATGGCGGACGAGATTTTCGAGCGGCTGGTGCGCGAGTCGGGCCAAAGCGCCGAACACATGATGCTGATCGGCCTGGGCGAGCCGTTCATGGATCGCAAGATTTTCGAGCGGATCGAGTACTGCGAGCGCCACAACATTTCCACACTGCTATCGACCAACGGCACGTTTTTCGACGAGAAGACTTGCGCGCGATTGCTGGACACGCCGCTCGAACACATCACGCTGAGTTTCGACGGCTCGACTAAGGAGTCCTTCGAGTACTATCGCAAAGGCGCGAATTTCGAGAAGGTGCGCGACAATTTCCTGCGATTCGCGCGCATGAAACACGAGCGCAAAGCCAAGGTGCAAGTGGTGGTCCAGATGGTGCGGATGGAGCGCAACGCAGGCGAGGTGGACGATTTCGTACGCTTCTGGAAAGATGTGCCGGGCGTGGATCAAGTGCGCATCAAGGAGGACGAAACCAACGTTCTGCAGCCGGAGGCGCGGCATGCGGCGGAGGATTGGAAACATCCCTGCCACTATTTGTGGCGAGGCCCGATGTACGTGAAGCAGAACGGCGACGTGTATCCGTGCTGCCAGAGCTACACACTGGACGGCGGCCCGGTGGGAAATATCGGGACCCAGAGCCTGCCCCAGATTTGGAATTCCGACGCGATGCAGCGCATGCGGGAGCTGCATGTTTCCCGGCGCGCGGGCGAAATCGATGTGTGCGCCCGCTGCTGCACGACAATCCCCAGCGGAGCGCTGGTGGCGGGAAGCTTGCTGCTGCATGGACGCACGGTACGAAAGCTCCTGCCGTGGGTGGAACGGCTGGTGTATTTCTCAAAACTGCCGCGATCGTTGCTGACGCCGCCCAAGAAAAACGCGAGTGAAAGTGAGCTGGTGCAGATCGACGGCGCGCGCAAGTAGCGGCAACGTCACTGCTTCTCGAAGACCAGCTTTATATCCAAATCGCCCTGCGGCGTAGAGACGTGCGCCGTATCCGTGAGGGTCTTGCCGTCATCTCCGAGCGTAATTCTGTCTTTGATGACAACGTCGGTACCTTGTATCGACGCTTTGGAATTGATCTGCAAGGCGTCGCCATCCCAGGTGAGGGCGCCCTTCGATGGTCAGGGATGGTTTGGCGTGGGTGACTTTGCGAGTTTACTGGCAGGCGCCGGGATGGGCCCGAAGTCACTCTGGGCGGCATTTAGTTTCCAGTCGCCGGAGAAATTGGGTTTGTCGGCAGCCATGGCGAGCCCGGCCACGGCGGTAATCAGGAGAACAACTTTCGATAGTGACTTCATGGGAGCTCCTTCACGCATGACACATTATTGGAAGTCAAAACACAATCTATTCGTAGCGCAGGGCGATGCCGGGGTCGACGTGGGTGGCGCGGCGTGCGGGGATCCAGCAAGCCAACAGCGCGATTGCGGAGAGACAGAGGGCCACCGTAACGTAGGTGAGAGGATCGCTCGGGCTGACGTCGAGCAAGAATCGGGTCATCACGCGGGTCAAGGCCAAGGCTGCAACGACACCCACTAACAGGCCGATAAGCACCATGCCCACGCCTTGCCTCAGGACCAAGCGCAGGACATCACGCTCGCTTCCTCCCAGTGCCATGCGGATTCCAATCTCGCGCGTGCGCTGAGCTGCGGCGAACGATACCACGCCATAGACGCCGAGCACGGCCAGGAACAATCCCAAGCCTCCGATGCCAGCGGCAAAGTAGGCTCCAATCTGGAAGATTTGCATGCCGTTGGCCCCGTCGACGGCCTTCTGCATCGGGGCGGCATCGATGATGGGAAGATCGGGGGCCAGCCGGCGGATTTCATTGCGGACGGGTGCGATCAGCGTCTCCGGTGCTATCGCTGACCGCAACTGCAAGGTCTGCATCGAAACGAAATTCTGCGCCAGGGGTACATAAAAGAAAGCGGTGGGATCTTCGAAGATGGTCGCGTATTTACCGTTTGCCATCAGACCCACCACCTGCATGGTCTGGGCCGGCGCGGAAAGCGGTTTTAAGGTGAACCATTTTCCGATAGGATCCTCGTGCGGCCAGTAGGTTTCAGCCATGACCTGGTTCACAACCGCGACCCGCGGAGCCTTCTCGTTGTCCGACTCAGTGAAAGAGCGGCCCCTGAGGATGGAAACTCGCATGGTATTGAGGTAATCGGAATCGACGTTGTTGAAGAACACGGTGGGCGCCTGTTGACCCGGTGCGATCGGATGACCTTGGATGGAGACGCTGCCCGCATTCACGATATTCAGGTTTCCCATCGGCACTCCAAACGCCAGACTGGCGGATTGGACGCCGGGAAATTGGCGCACGCGGGCTTCGAGTTGGCGATAGAAGTCACGCTGCTGTTTTTCGTCGTAGCCGATCTGATGCGGGTCCATGGTGACATTCAGCACATGGCTGGGATCGAAGCCAAGATGGACATTCCCGGCGTGCTGAAGACTGCGAACCAGAAGCCCGGCGATCACCAACAGCACAAGAGAACCGGCCACCTGAGCTGCAACCAGGAAGTTGCGCAAACGATGGCGGCCAGAGCCGGTGGTATCGCTCCTGCCGCCCTCCTGCAAAACCCCATGGAGGTCGGTGCGAGAGGCTCCCCAGGCGGGCCAAAGTCCGATGACGATTCCGCTGCAGAGCGTGGCGCCGAATGCATAGGCGAAAACATGCCAGTCAAAGCTCAAATCCAGGTGCACCGGCAAATTGGCGCTGATGAACTTGGAAACGTCTCCGGGATTGAGCCAGTTGCCGACAATGATTCCGCCTACGCCGCCGAGAAGTCCCAATAAGAGGCTTTCGGTGAGCAATTGGCGAATCAAGCGGCCGCGGCTGGCGCCCAATGCGGCTCGCAGGGCCATTTCGCGGCGCCGCAACGTGGCGCGCGCCAAAAGAACGTTCGCGACATTCATACATGCCAGCAGCAGTACCAGCGCAGCCAGAATCATGAAGAAGCCAGCCATAACGGCAACCACGTTGTCGCCTAGCGGTTGCGGGCGGGCTAACTGCTCGCGATAGACGCGCACGGTGATGTTCTTGTCGCTGGCGGGATATTGTTTCGCCAGGCGCTCGGCAATGACGTTCACGGACGCCTGCGCTTTGGCGAAGCTCACGCCTGGTTTTAATCGGGCCATCACCCGCATGACCCTGGCATCGCGCGTCTGCATCAAGCCGGCGAAGTCCTCGTCTAGAGCGCCGCCGCTGCTCAGAGGAAGATAGCCATCCAATTCCACGATCGAAAGGGTTCCAAGAAACTGCTTGGGAACCACCCCGACGATCATGGCCGGCTTGCCATTCAGGCGAACCTGCTTTCCAACTACATGGGGATCGCCCCGAAATCGCTTCTGCCAATAGGAATATCCGAGCACCATGGACGCGGCCTTCCCGGGCTGATTCTCTTCGTCCGGCAAAATCAGGCGGCCGAGCAGCGGCTGGACGTTCAGCGCTGTAAAGTAATTTCCGGTCACGTACGTGGCGAACAACTGGTCGGCTTTGCCGTCCGCGCTCAAGCCAGGCAGCACGGGCATGAAGCCAAACAGATCGGCGAAAGGCGCGGTTTGCGCACGGAAATCGAGAAAATCGGGATGGGAGAAGGAAAAGAGCAAAGGGGAACTGCCCTTCTGCTGCGCGGCTAAGAAGGCGATCTGTTCCGGGTGCGGGACAGGCAGGGGACGGAGGAGGTAACCATTCACGACGCTGAAAATGACTGCATTCGCCGCAATGCCCAGCGCGAGCGTAGCCGCGACGATGGCCGTTAGCCCAGGCGCCTTTGCGAGCATTCGGCAGCCGTAGTGGATGTCCTGAGCCAGCGTTCGCATGATTGCTCCTAGTATGGCAAGACTGGGCAAGATGGCTGCCAACCCGGGGAACCGTAGCATCTAAAAGGGAATACGGGCTTAACCGGGCAGGCGGACCTGTTCAGGGGCGGGACATCACGTCCCATGAGCGGACGGCTACCAGGATTCGGCCAGACGCACAAACGTACGCAGACCCACGCCCGTCGCGCCTTTCGCCATGTACGGCTTCGCATCGTCCAGCCAGGCCGTGCCCGCAATGTCCAGGTGAATCCAGGGCGTTTCGTCGACGAAATCGCGAATGAACCAGGCTGCCGTGATGGAACCTCCGGAGCGGCCGCCGATGTTGTGGAGATCGGCGAAAGAGCTCTTCAGCAGCTCTTTGTATTCATCGTCCATGGGCAACTGCCAGGTTTTTTCGCCCTCCGCCTTGGCGGCAGCCAGCAGCTTTTGGAGAAAGGCCTCGTTGTTGGTGAATGCGCCGACGTTGACGCTCCCGAGCGCCACTACAATCGCTCCGGTCAATGTTGCGGCGTCCACCAGATGAGTGCAGCCCAGGCGCTGGGCATAGGTGAGCGCGTCGATGAGAATGAGGCGGCCTTCGGCGTCGGTGTTCAAAACTTCCACGGTTTTTCCAGACAAAGATGTGACGATGTCGCCAGGCCGCTGGGCCTTGCTGCCGGGCATATTTTCGACGGTGGGTACCAGCGCGGTCACTGGGATGGATGGTTTGACTTGCGCGATGGCGCGCATGGCGCCGAGCACGGCCGCTCCACCGGCCATGTCGTAGCGCATCTTCTCCATGCCTTCCGACGGCTTGATGGAGATGCCCCCGGTGTCGAACGTAACGCCCTTCCCGACGAGACCGAGATGATCCTTCGATGACGAGGCTTTTGCGGGCTTGTACCGGATGACGATGAGCGCGGGCGGCTCGGCGCTGCCTTGCGCAACGCCCAGCAATGCGCCCATACCGAGCTGGCGCATGCGATCCTGATCCAGAATTTCGCACTCCAGGCCGAATTCCTTGGCCATCTGGCTGGCGCGTTCGGCGAGCAGGGTGGGAGTTAAGACATTGGCGGGTTCGTTGGCGAGGTCGCGGCTGAAGTTTTGCGCTTCGGCGAGGATGCGCCCGCGATCCACCGCGGATTGCGATCCACCGAGAACCGCGAAGGAATCGACGCGCTTTTCGTTCTTCTTCGGATCGGTTTTATAACGGTCGTTTTCTACATCGGCGAGAACCGCACCCTCCACCGCGGACGCCACAAAATCGTCGGAGCGTTGAGCCTCATCAAGAGCCAGCGTGATGGTGTGAATGGCCTTGGATTTCAGTGCGCGGACCACGGCGCCGGTGAGTTTGCGAAGTTCGGCGGCATCGAATTTCTCGCTCTTGCCGCCGCCGGCGAGCACTAGCCGTTTGGCCTTCAGACCGGCCGGGCGATGCAGGATCGCGATCTCAAGCGCCTTTCCGCTGAACTCGCCAGAATCATACAGCTCTTTGGTTTGGTCGGCTGCGGCAGCCGCGGGCGCCGCACCTTCGAATCCCACGACGACCAATGCATCCGAATCCACATCCCCTAGCTTCTTCGGTTCCAGCCTGATCTCCATTGATCCTCTTGTCCCCTTTTGTCTTCTTTTATCTGCTTATCTGCGTTTTCCGATGGCGGCGCGCGCTTCGGCTTCCATCTCCCGCGTCCGCTCGGCTTCGCGCTTGTCGTGCAGCTTCTTGCCCTTGGCCACGGCCAGCTCTACCTTGATATGACCGCTTTTCAAATACATCTTGGTGGGAATGAGGGTCAACCCTTTTTCCCGCGTTTTTCCCAGTAATTTGTCGATCTCTTCTCTATGCAGCAGAAGCTTGCGCCGCCGGGTAGGCTCATGGTTCTCACGATTGCCATGCGAGTAGTGGCTGATATGGGCGTTGAGCAGCCAGGCCTCATTGCCCTGCACCTCGGCAAAGCTGTCTTTGAGTTGAATACGGCCATCCTTGGCGGCCTTGACCTCTGTGCCAGTGAGGGCGAGTCCGGCTTCAAAGCGTTCGAGCAGATGATAATCATGCCCGGCATGACGATTATCGCTCAAGATCTTGATACCAGGCTGCGCAATTTTGATAGAGGGCTCCGCAGGTCTTTTTTTCTACTCAACGCCAGGAAAGCCAGCCGCGTCAAGCGTTTATGTGGAAGTTTCCGGGGTCTAGACTCAGGCTTATTGTAACATGCGGCCTTCCTAGAGAATAAGATGATTTCTTTCAACAGGTTACGCGCCATTACTCCGCTCTGTGTCGGGCTACTACTCCTGCCGACGCAGGGCCTAGAGGCTCGCACCCGCAAGGGTGACAAACTGTTCAAGCTTGGAACGGAAGCCGAAGCTCGCAAGGAATACGACAAGGCGCTGGAGTTTTACGAGGAGGCGCTGAAGACCGATCCGCAGGAAACGATTTATGAACTGGCCACGCGGCGCGCGCGGTTTGAATCCGGCCAGGAGCACGTGAAGGCTGGGAAAAAACTGTTGGACGCCAGTGACCTGGAAAAGGCCTTGGAAGAGTTTCAAAAGGGGTTTGCGGCCGACCCGGGGTCGATGATCGCGTTGCAGGATATCCAGCAGACCAAGGAACTGCTGGAGCAGAAGCAAAAGGGGCTGGTTCCACCGGGCGAGAAACCGATGACGTCGGTTGAGAGGGCTCAGAAGGACAGCCTGGCAATGATCCAGTCGCTCCAGTCCGTGCCGGAGCTGAAGCCGGTAACCAACCAGATCAGCCAGCTGAAAATGAACAATCAGCCGCCTAAAGTGCTGTATGAAACGGTGGGCAAGCTGGCGGGGATTAATGTGCTTTTCGATCCCCAGATGCAGGCCGGAAAGAACGCCAACCTCGATCTGAATAACGTTACCTTGCAGGAAGCGTTGGATTACGTCGGGCTGCTGACCAAGACCTATTGGAAACCGATCAGCGGCAACGCCATTTTTGTCACTGAGGACAACGTGACGAAGCGCCGGGACTACGAGGACGAAGTGGTGAAGGTGTTCTATCTGAAAAATCCCACTTCGACACAGGAGTTTTCTGAGATGGTGACGGCCGTACGGTCTGTAACCGACGTGCGCCGGATGTTCCAGTTCAACGCGGAGAACGCGATTGTGGTCCGCGACACCGTGGACAAAGTGATGCTGGTGGAAAAGCTATTGCATGATCTGGACAAGCCGAAAGCGGAAGTAGTGGTGGATGTGATCGTGATGGACGTGGCGAGCGACATCAGCCACCAGATCGGCGCCGGGCTGGTCTCCAACGGCACCAATGGACTGAGCCTGCCGATTCAGTTCTCGCCGACCAATCCGATCCTAAGTTCTACCACCGGGGCAAGCGGGACAGGTGGCACGGGCGCCACCAGCACCACCACTACTACCACGACAACCGGCAGCACCGCAGCCACTTCCACCTCTGTCGCCCTTTCGCAACTCCATTTGTCAACGAACCAGTTTTCCACCAGCCTCCCGGGTGCGACGTTGCAGGCCGTGATGTCGGATTCGCGGACCAAAATACAGGAATCGCCGGAGGTGCGTGTCTCTGACGGCCAGAAGGTGACGTTGAAGATCGGCGAAAAGTATCCGTATGCCACGGGCAGCTTCCAGCCCGGTGTTGGAACGGTGGGTGTCAGTCCGCTGGTGAGCACGCAGTTTCAGTTCGTCGATATCGGCGTGAACGTGGAGCTGACGCCGCACGTGCATGGGAACGACGAAGTGACTCTGCACGTGAGCGTGGATATTTCCAACATCGCGAACACGCTCAATCTGGGCGGCCTGAGCCAGCCGGTGATCGGACAAAAGAAGAACGAGGCTGACATCCGGTTGAGAGACGGCGAAGTGAGCCTGTTGGGCGGGTTGATGTCGGATCAGGATACCAGCGTCATTGGCGGAATTCCAGGCTTGGTGAATATACCGGTCCTCGGCAAGTATCTATTCGGCAATGTATCGAAAGACAAGCAGAAGGAACAGTTGATGATCGCGCTGATTCCGCATATCGTGCGCAGGCCGGACATTACAGGGATGGACATGAAGGGCATCGCGGCGGGAACGGATGCGACGGTGAAGCTGAGTTATGGTCCCAAAGTTGAGGAGCCGGCAGCCCCGGCGGCTCCCGCTCCCAGCGCAGCCCCTGCCGCGGTAACGCCGGCTGCGGTAACTCCGGCCACTCCGGGTGGCGCGGCCGCATTGGCTTTCAGTCCGGCGAAGGTGACAGCGCAGTTGAGCAGCCCGGTGAATATCGTGCTCGAAGCTACGAACATGACGGATCTGGCGACCGTTCCCGTGAAAGTGCGCTGGGATCCGAAGATCTTGCGGTTGGAGATGATCTCGCCGGGCGCGCTGCTGTCGCAGGACGGCAAGATCGTCGCGCCGAGTTTGGATATTCGGAATGACACCGGCGACGCGAGCATTAGCGTAAGCCGGGTGGCCGGAGCCCCCGGAGTAAGCGGCACCGGTCCGCTGTTGCAGCTCAAGTTTACAGCCGTGGGCAAAGGAATTGCCACGGTAAGCGTGACGGACGCCCCGCTCAAGAGTTCGAGCCAGCAGCCGATCGCGGTGCAGCCGCCGTCGGTCTCCGTCACCGTGCAATAAGGCTTTGTGATGCGGCGCAAGACACAGGGCGGCCTGACGCTGGTGGAGCTGATCGTGGCCTTCACCATCATGATGATCCTGACATCCATGGCGGTTCCCTTGGCGCGTTACAAAGTGCAGCGCGACAAAGAACGCAACCTGGAGCAGGCGCTGCGCGAGATCCGGAACGCGATCGATAAGTTCAAGGACGATATGGACGCCCAGAAGATCGGGCCGGCCAAGCTCGATTCGGACAACTATCCCGAAAGCCTGCAGCAACTCGTGGATGGGATCAAAGCCACCGGATCGGTGGATAAGAAGAATAAATACCTGCGCCGCATCCCGAAAGACCCCATGACCAATACATTCGAGTGGGGTTTACGGAGTGACCGCGACGATCCTACGTCGCAGAGCTGGGGCGGGCAGAACGTATTCGATATATACACCAAGAGTATGGATAAGGCGCGAGATGGAACAGCATATTCTACCTGGTGAAGTTCAGACTGGTGAAGTTCAGAATCGGCGGCGTTTCGGGTTCACCTTCCTGGAATTGATGATCGTTATGGCGATCATCGCGGTGTTGATGGCAGTCGCGTTGCCCATCTACACCCGGTCCATCCAGCGCTCCAAGGAGAGCGTGCTGAAGAACAATCTTTTTACGCTCCGTACGGTGATCGACGAATACACCTACGACAAGCAGAAAGCGCCGCAAACACTGGACGATCTGGTCAGCGACGGTTATCTCCGGCAGGTACCCATGGATCCCATCACGGGCAACGCAACTAGCTGGAGGCTGATCATGGAAGATGCGACGAACACGGTGAATCAGACCATGCCCGGAATTTTCGATGTGCGGAGCGGCGCGGAGGGGACTAGTCTGGAAGGGACGCCGTACTCGGAGTTTTGACGGCCAGACGTGTCGCCGCGCGTTTGGGCGCAGCTTGTTTCCACACGAAAAACCGGTACGACATCAGCACCGCCAGTATCGCGCCATACATCAGCGGCAGGCGCACGTCGGATTTCACCAGCCAATAGTAGTGAATTACGCCGGCCAGAGCGATGAAGTAAATCAGCCGGTGTAAGCGCTGCCATTTCACGAAGCCTAGACGGCGCACCCAACCGGCGGTGGACGTTACGGCCAGCGGGATCAGCATCGCAAGGCCGAGCATACCCACCGTTATGAAGCGCCGCTTCAGTACATCGGCCCACATGTCGGACAGGCTGAACGATTTGTCCAGGATGAACCAGGTCATGAAATGCAGGCAGACGTAGAAGAAGGCGAAGAGGCCCAGCATACGGCGGTAGCGTGCCAGCCTGGGTTGATTGAGGATCTTGCGCAACGGCGTCACCGCCAGAGTGATGAGCAGAAACCGGATGGTCCAGTCGCCGGTCTTGTGCGTGATGTATTCCACCGGATTGGCGCCCAATTCCGGGGCGTTGCCGGTAGTCAAGAGCTTCAGGAACGGAAGCAACAGCAGCAGGAACGGGACCAGGCAAGCGGCGAACGCGACAACTTTCGTCCAGCGGCTGCCCAGTATCTTGCCTAAAAGCTTGTTCAAAACAGATCTAGTAGTATTTACGAAGATCCATGCCCGCGTAAAGGCTGGCCACCTCGGGATACCCGTTGAACATCAAAGTATCGCGATTTAACAGTTCGCCCAAGCGTCGTTCCTTGGCTTGGCTCCAGCGAGGATGATCCACCTTCGGATTGACGTTGGAGTAGAAACCATACTCGTTGGGCGCGGAGAGATTCCAGGTGGTGGGTGGCTGCTTTTCGACCAAACGAATTTTCACCAGCGACTTCGCGCTTTTGTAGCCGTATTTCCAAGGCACTACCAGACGGATGGGCGCACCATCCTGATTGGGCAGCGTGTCGCCATAAAGTCCCACGGCCAGCAGCGCCAGCGGGTGCATGGCTTCGTCCAGACGCAGGCCTTCCACATAAGGAAACTCGATCCCGGCCCACCGACCTTTGGGCATCTGTTTGGCATCGTAGTAGGTCTCGAAAGCAACGTACTTGGCCTTGGAGGTGGGCTCCACTTGCTGCAGCAGGGCGCTCAAAGGGAACCCAATCCACGGCACCACAATCGACCACCTCTCCGTGCAGCGATGCCGGTAAATGCGCTCTTCGAGTGGCGCGATCTTGAACAGGCCATCCAGGTCGAAAGTCTTGGGCTTGGCCACTTCGCCTTCCACCTTGAGCGTCCAAGGTGAGGTCCGGAAATTCTTGGCGTTCTCGGCTGGGTCCGATTTATCGGTGCCGAACTCGTAGAAATTGTTGTAGTGCGTGATGGCTTCAAGCGGCGTCAGCTTGTCGCCGCCCGCGTCGTAAGAGCTCTTCTTCACGTCCGATAGCTTACCCGCTCGCGCGGCCCCAGCCAATGCGCCAAGTGCCAGGGAGCCTGCCAGGAAGCTGCGCCGGTTGATGTACATCTGCTTGGGCGTGACGTCGGAATAACGGAGATCGGCTGGTTTTCGAATCAACATAGACCTGCTCCTATGGTAGCGCTTCCGTAGGACTAGGGATTGGAGGTTCGCAACTCGATGTTCGCGAGCACGGCCTACCTTCCCGACGATCCGAAGCCTCCGGCACCTCGGGCTGAGTCGGCGAGATCGCTGCCTTCCTCCCACTCCACGGCATCGTAAGGGGCCACGATGAGCTGCGCGATGCGGTCGCCCTTTTCCACCACGTAATCGGCGGGGCCGAGGTTGAACATCACCACGCGGATTTCGCCCCGATAACCGGGATCGATGGTGCCGAAATTCACCGTAACCGAATGTTTGAGGGCCATTCCGCTGCGAGGGCGCACTTGCGCTTCATGGCCGCGCGGCAACTCGATGGCGATACCGGTGGGCACGGCCTGTGCGGCGCCGGGGGTGAGCACCATGCGCTCCAGCGCGCGCAGGTCCATGGCGGCGTCCTCATCGGAGCCGTGGGCGTAGCTGGGAAGAATGGCGTCGGGATGGAGCTTCTTGATGCGGATCTTCATTCAGGATTTAGTGTGGCACGCCGCGGTTTCGAGCGCCCGAGCGAGGTCTAGCACTCCACGCTCGATTTCGCGCGGGTCCACGGCGGCAAAGCCCAATTGCAGTGCTTCATGGCTGGATCGCAGACCCGCGGCACGGCCCCGAAGGTACCAACTAAGCGGAATCACCTCCACATTGCGCGCAGCCGCGGCGCGGGTAGCCGATTCGCCGGAAATCCCCCTGGGCAGCCAACCCACCGTCTGCAAGCCAGCCTCGACGCTTGAGATATCGAGCAATCCTGCCAGCCTCTCGCGCGCACTCTGCAACAGAACCGACAGCCGCTCCGCGTAAACGCCGCGCATGCGCCGCAAATGCCGTCCGAAATGCCCTTCGGCGATGAAGTCGCACAACACGGCCTGATCCATCAGTTGCGCATGCCGGGTGGTGATGGATTTCGCGGCCGCAAAGTAATCCACCAGGTCCGGTGGCATCACCAGGTATCCGAGGCGCAGCCCTGGAAACAGCACTTTGCTGAAACTTCCCGCGAAGAGTACCGAGCCGTTTCGATCCAAGCCCTGCAACGCCGGAACCGGCCGGCCCGAATAGCGGAATTCGCTGTCGTAATCGTCTTCGAATATTAACGCGCCGGATTTGCGCGCCCAATCCAGCAACTGCAAACGCCGCGCAAGGCTCATACCGATGCCGAGCGGAAACTGGTGGCCGGGAGTGACATAGACCAGGCGGGCTCCGCGCAGGGCCGCCGCGCGCAACTGGATGCCTTCCTCATCCAAAGCCACGGCAATGATCTTCGCGCCCACGGATTCGAATACCATGGCCGCGCCGATATATCCAGGATTCTCCATGCACACACGATCGCCCGGGTTCAGGAAGATGCGAGCCGCCAGATCGAGCGCTTCCTGCACGCCCGACACAATCGCGACCTGTTCAGGCGAGCAACGCACTCCACGCGAAGTATTCAGGTAATCCGCCACGGCCTCTTTGAGCGGCCGATATCCCAGGGGATCGCAACCCCGCAGAAGATTGGTGGAGGCCTGCCGCAAGCGGCGAGTGGCAAGCTGCGTCCAAAGGTCGACGGGAAACAAATCTAGCGCCGGTATGTTGGCTCGGAACGCACGCGGCGGGCGGGTCTCCAGAGCCGGGAACAGCCTGACCCGCTTGGCGTACTCGGACATTCGCCGCCGCGATTTTGTCTGCACCAAAGGCTGCCGGTCACCCGCGCGCCGTCCGTCGCGTTCCACATGCAGCAGATCGTCGGGCAAAACCTTGCTCACATACGTGCCGGATCCGATGCTGCCATCCAGGTAACCCTCCGATTTCAGCAGTTCGAAGGCGGTGACGATGGTTCCGCGCGACAGTTGATACTGCCGCGCAAGATCGCGGGTAGCCGGAAGACGGGCTCCAGGGCCCAGCCGGCCGTCCAGAATCTCGGAACGCAGAGCCTGGTACAGCCGGCGATATGCAGGAGTTTCCGCGTCGCCCAGCGGAAGCGGCAGATCGAAGGCGGTGGTCCGTTTCGGCATCGGAGTGGCACAGCAAGAAGAAGTGGTACAGCAAGAATACCGTAAATGGATCTTCTCCACTGGCCCACTTCGGTCTAGTGTAGTTAATGAGGAGCGATGTCATGATTGTTTGGAAAAAGTGGGCGAGCGCTGGCGCGGCGGTTTTGTGCATAGCGACGATTTGCCGCGGGGAAGCGGCGCGCATCGTGTTTGCACACGCTCTGCCGGTGCTGGACGGCGGACGGCTGCAGGCCAAGGTGGTGGAGGTGACTTACGGCCCCGGCGAATCCTCCGCGCCACACAGCCATCCCTGCGCGGTGATCGGCTACGTAATCGAGGGCGCCGTTCGCATGCAGGTGAAGGGCGAACCAGAAGCCACTTACAAGGTCGGCCAGAGTTTCTACGAAGCTCCCAACGGCGTCCACGCTATCTCGGCGAACGCGAGTAAAACGGAACGCGCGCGATTCCTCGCGTACTTTACCTGCGATCATGACGCGCCGCTGACGGTGCCGGCGCCTGGGGAGCCAAGTCATTGAGGGAGAGCAGCCGGTGGGAACGCTGGGGCATCCTGTATCTCCGTATCGCGTTAGGCGTCGCTTTTCTATCCGGGGTCGCTGACCGCTTCGGCCTTTATGGCAAAAATGTCGGGTACGGAAACTTCGACGGATTCATGCGCTACACGGCCCAAGTGAACTCATTCATGCCGGCTTTCAGCATTCCGTTCCTGGCATGGGCTGCCACGTTGGCCGAATTCGGCTTGGGTGCTGCACTCATCATCGGCATCTGGCCGCGCTGGGTGGGGCTGGGCAGCGCGGTCCTGCTGGCGCTGTTCGGCATCGCAATGGCGATTTCATTCGGGATCAAATCCCCGCTGGACTATTCGGTGTTCTCGGCCTCGGCGGGAGCATTGGTTCTGGCGTTACACCAGAGCCGTCAATCGAAAACAACTACCTAATAGGAGCAACAAATGCAAGCACGATTGAATTACGCCAAAACGGCGCCGGGCGTCTATGACGCGATGGAGGGCCTGGAGAAATACCTCGAGCAGTGTGGCCTGGAAAAATCCCTGATGTTTCTGGTCCAACTGCGCGCGTCTCAAATGAACGGCTGCGCCTACTGCCTCGACATGCACTGGAAGGACCTGCGCGCGATCGGGGAAAAGGAGCAGCGTTTGTACTCGCTGGATGCATGGCGCGAATGTCCGTATTACACCGATCGCGAACGCGCTGCCTTAGCGTGGACCGAAGCCGTCACACTGATCGCGCAAGGCCATGCGCCGGATGTGGTCTACGAACAAGCGCGCTCACAGTTCAACGAGAAGGAATTGTCCGATCTGACGCTGGCAGTGGCTTCCATCAACGCTTGGAATCGGCTGTCGATTGCAGCGCGCATTGTGCCCGGGGGCTACCAACCGGCCAAGGCGTCCACAGTTCCCGAGTCTTCGGTCCCGGCAACATCCGCGCGATAGCTGACTTCGGCGGTTCTAGCATATCGGCGCAAGGCTTGGAGGATTTCGAGATCGATCGGGTGGGGAGCGTGGTTCGTCGAGCGGCTCTACAATAAAGTTAATGGCCAAGCCGAGCGCGACAACCACGGCGCCTGCCCGAAAAACGCTCAGCGGCATTCCTGTCGAAGCGGTGTACACGGCCGACGACATGGCCGGTCTCGAAGTCCCGCCGCCGGGTGACTTTCCGTACACGCGCGGCATTCACGAAAGCATGTACCGGGGCAAGCTCTGGACCATGCGCCAATTCTCGGGATTCGCGACGCCCGAAGAGACCAACCGGCGCTACCTGTATCTGCTGAGCCAAGGGCAAACGGGGCTCTCAGTGGCGTTCGATCTGCCGACGCTGATGGGCTACGACGCCGATCACCCAACCGCGGAGGGCGAAGTGGGCAAATGTGGCGTGTCCATCAGTTCGCTCGAAGACATGGAGATTTTGTTCCGCGGCATTCCGCTCGCGGACGTCACGGTGTCGATGACCATCAACTCGCCGGCGCCTGTGATCTGGGCGATGTACCTGGCCGTCGCGGAGAAGCAAGGCGTGGATTGGAGCAAGCTTTCGGGCACGCTGCAGAACGACATCCTGAAGGAATACATCGCGCAGAAGGAATATATTTTCCCTCCGCGGCCTTCCATGCGGTTGGTGACAGATGTGATCGAGTATTCCACGCTGCACGTGCCGCGCTTCAATCCGATCTCGATCAGCGGGTATCATATTCGCGAAGCCGGATCGACGGCGGTGCAGGAGTTGGCGTTTACGCTGCGAGACGGCATGGAGTATGTGGAGTGGGGCGTCGCGCGCGGGCTTTCTGTAGATAGCTTTGCACCTAGGCTCAGCTTCTTTTTCAATGCGCACAACGATTTCTTCGAAGAGATCGCGAAATTCCGAGCCGCACGCAAGATCTGGGCGGAAGCCATGCGGGACCGCTACGGCGCCAAAGACGAGCGAAGCTGGAAGCTGCGAACGCACGCGCAGACCGCCGGGTGTTCGCTCACCTGGCAGCAGCCCTACAACAACATCGTGCGGACCACGGTACAGGCGCTGGCGGCAGTGCTGGGCGGGACGCAATCGCTGCATACCAATTCCCTGGATGAGGCTTACGCGCTGCCGAGCGAACACGCGGTGACCATCGCGCTGCGGACGCAGCAGGTGATTGCGTACGAGAGCGGGGTGCCGGAGGAACCGGATCCCCTGGGCGGAAGCTATTTCGTCGAGAGCCTGACGGCTGAGATGGAGAAACAGGCGCGCGCGTATATCGAGCGGATAGATCAAATGGGCGGGATGATTCCGGCCATCGAGCGTGGATTCCCGCAGACCGAGATCGCGAACGCGAGTTATGAATATCAGCACTCCATCGAGACCGGCGAGCAAAAGATCGTGGGCGTGAATGCTTTCGTCGAGCAGAACGAAGAAGCGATCGAAGTGCTGGAGATCGATGAATCGGCCGGGGCGCGTCAGTTGGAAAAGCTGGCGAGGCTGAAGGCGAAGCGGGACAACGCCAAGGTTCAGGAATGTTTGGACGCGTTGCGGCGGGCAGCGAAAGGCACGGATAACACCATGCCATTCATTTTGGATGCGGTCCGCGCCTACGCCACGGTAGGCGAGATCTGCGACACGTTCCGCGAAGTTTTCGGCTCGTATACGGAAACCAGCGTTCTGTAGACTTCCTCCCATTTTGCGCATTCCTTGCTCGCGCCCAAGCTGGCTCTTGACAGGGGTTGTGTTTCGTTTTACTCTTTATTACAAAGTACTTGATAGCATAAATGTCAACTGAGAAGGAATTTCAATTGGCCGGCCATTCGACATACCTGGGCTCGCAGGGCAGGATCAACCCGCGCTCCATGGGCGTAAAGCTCATCGTAGTTTGCGGACTGGCTGTTTCGATGACCATTCCAGGGCTCTTCGTGCGGGGCTTGGTCGAGGACCGGACCGAGCGCGCTGCCGAGGTGGTTCGACAGATAAGCGAATACGCGGGCGGCCAACAAACTTTCCTCGGTCCCACACTTGCCATTCCTTACATTCCTTATAAGAGTGCCCTGCCAATGCCTGCCAATTCCTCCCAACGCGGCACTTATTTGATCTTTCCCACGACAGCGTCTGCGACTCTCAAGACCGCAACTGAGGAACGACGTCGGTCGCTGTTTAAGGTCCCGGTCTATCGGGCCGACGTGATACTCGACGCCACGTTCGACTTGGCCGACGCGCCTGCCGCCGCTCCCCAAGGTACCGAGCTTGACTGGAGCCGTGCCGAGATCATAGTCGGCGTGAGTAATGCACGCGGAGCGTTAGCGGACGCAACGTTAACTGCAAACGGTAAGACTTCGACGCTCGTCCCCGCCGAAATAACGCCCGATATGACCTTGGGCGCCGACCAGAACAGCCGTTTGAGGCTCACGCTCTTTGGGACACGAATCGAGGCCCTCGCAAGGCCGAACACGCACTTCACAGTAACGTCCTCGTTGCAATTTTCAGGTGCCCAACGAATCGCTGTACTCTCGTACGGAAAGACGACTCACCTATCCATCCAGGGCGATTGGCCAAATCCGGGATTTGACGGAGGCTTCTTGCCGATCGGCCGGAAGTTAACCCAGGGCGCCTTCAGTGCGGAGTGGTCCGTACCCTTTATTGCCCGTGGTGTGCGCGCCGAAGGACCGGGCGATTCCTTCAACGGACTTGAGACCACGGCGCTTGGAACTTCATTTGTCGAGCTGGCGGATCCATATCAATCCGTAAGCCGAGCCCAGAAATATGTACTACTTTTCGTGGGCCTGGTTTTCCTGTCCTACTTCGTATTCGAAGTTGCGACCGGCAAGCGAGTTCATCCCGCGCAATACGTTCTGGTCGGAGTCGCTCAGATCATCTTCTTCCTGTTGCTGCTGTCGCTCGCCGAGAGAATGGGCTTCGATTGGAGCTTTCTGCTGGCGGGAGCCGCTACGGTTGCCCTGCTTTCTGTCAACACCGCGTGGGTATTCTCCAGTCGTTCTCAAGGGCTGAAGGCGCTGGCTACCTTCACCTTGCTCTACTTGTTGATCTATCTCCTGCTAAGGGTTGAGGACAACGCGTTGCTCATGGGAGCCGTTGCCAGTTTCCTCGCCGTCGCAGCCACCATGTACTTCACTCGGAGGATCGACTGGTATAGCCCGATTGCAACAGATCCCTCCGAAAGTCAGATCACTCCCGTGTCACCAAAGGAATCAGTGTAGCCGGAGCTCCGCACAAGCATCGGGCCCGATCTGGATGTCCGGCGAATTCCACCAATCTGCCGTGCCAGAGCAACGCGCAGTGCTACCATCAAGGTATATATGGATCCCCGCATCCGGGTGCTGGTCGCCAAACCGGGTTTGGACGGCCATGACCGGGGAGCGAAGGTCATCGCGCGAGCTTTGCGCGACGCGGGCATGGAGGTGATTTACACCGGCCTGCGACAGACACCGGAAATGATCGTGAACGCGGCGTTGCAGGAGGACGTGCAGGTAATTGGCCTGTCCATCCTGTCGGGCGCCCATAACGCGATCGTTCCGCGTATTATGGATTTGCTGCGCGAAAAGGGCATGGACGACGTCCTGGTCCTGGTCGGCGGTATAATTCCTGACGAGGACGCCGCCGAGCTAAAGAAGCTGGGCGTCGCGGCTGTATTCCAGCCAGGGGCGTCACTCGAAGCGATCGTAGACTTCATCAGGTCTGCTGTAAAACAGACCGCGTGAAGCAACCGCGGGACGAGAGCCCGCTAAAATTGAAAACAAAACAAGGGCCGCTGAGTGGCTCGTGTACTAACAAAACCTAAATGCAAGAAAAACTGAACATTGCCGTGTTTGTCGATTACGACAACATTGAAATCGGCGTGAAATCGACTTTGCGGCGCGAATTTGACGTATCGCTGCCGTTGGATGCGCTCAAGGAGCGCGGCGACCTGGTCGCGAAATTTGCCTATGCCAACTGGGGACGCCAGGAAGGCGCGGCCCGGTCCATGGCGGAAAATGCCGTGCAAATGGTGCAGCGCCTGCCCTCCCCGCGCGGCGACAAGAACGGCGGCGATATCAACCTGGCGCTGGATGCGCTGGAGATGGCCTTCACCCATCCCCACGTGAACGCGTTTGCCATTGTCAGTGGCGACAGCGACTTCATCCCGCTGGTGAACAAGCTGAAAGAATACGGCAAGACGGTGTTTGTGGTGGGCGGTAAGGCCTTCACCAGCACCATCCTGCAACAGAACTGTCACGAGTTCGTGAGTTACGAGTCGTTACTGTCTGAGGATCGTGGCCAGACCCGCGAGCGTGCGCCGCGTCCGCAAGGGCTGCCCGGGGAACAATTGGCCCGGGATAATCGCCCGCCAGGCGGACAGCGCAGCCGGCCTGCTCCGCTGGATCTGGCGCAGGCCATGCCGCTCGTGGAACGCGCGCTGCAAGTGCTGGAACGGCGCGCGGTGCAGCCGCAGCTGGGGCTGTTAAAGTCCACCATGTTGCAGCTCGACTCAGCCTTTACCGAAAAGGCTTACGGCGCGAACAGCTTCTCGGATTTTGTCGAGAAATTGAAAAAGGCCGATTACGTAAATGTCAGCGGCCAGGGTGGACGCTATATCATCGAGCGCAAGGGTGCATCGTCTCAATCGGAGCGTCCGACACCGAAGCCGGAAGAGGCGCTGCCGCCGCTGCGCGACGTGTTGGAGACGCATCGCCTGGAGATGGAGAACGGCGTTCTGCTGGACGATCTGGCCGGGTGGGTGCAAACCGAGGTCCCGCAGTTCTCCGCCGCGGCATACGGTTTCCAGGAATTCTCCGAGTTCCTCAACTATGCGCAGGACAAGCTGGTGGTGCGCGTGGAGCCGGACGAGGAGAAGGGGCCTATCGTGTACATGGGCGCAGAATTCTATCCCCCCGCTGAGCCTGAGCGGGCGCCGGAACCGCATGTCGAAGAAGAAGAGGACGAGAAGCAACCGATCGTGGAAGGCCAGCCTTCGCTTTTGGAGCCGAATCCTCCGCCTGTTAAGCCCAAACCAGTGCGCCGGGCACGGAAGCCCGCGGCGTCGGGGAATTCGGCCGATAGGCCGCGCCGTGGCGGCGGTGGAACGCGCAAGAAACGTCCACCAGAGCATCACGGGCCCATGCAGTAGAGGGCCGCTCAGGCGGCCCGAATACCGGACGCCGGGAACGGCGTCCTGCGGAATACATGGCTGCCGCGGCAGCCGGAATTCAAGGAATACGAGGAATGGTCGCGTATTCCTTGTATTCCGCCGCGATATAGCCAAACGCGACCACCGCTAGGAACATCGTAAGCACTTCGCTGTCACCGAGATTATTTTCGGCGACGCCCTCGGCGAGGATTGCCAGGATCACGGCGATTGCTCCGTGTAAGACGAAGCGGGTATCTGGATCGCCTTGTTTTCGCCGCAAAGCCCGCGCAAAATCCCACAGAATTTTCACGATCAACCAGAGAAAGATCGCAAGCGTTGGCAAACCGCGCTCCGCGGCGTACTGCAGGTAGATATTATGCAGATGGCCGTAATAGCCGACCGGTAGTGGCAGTGAGGAAGCAGGCACCCATCGATCGAACTGATACTTCACTTGTTCGGGTCCAAGCCCGAGCCAGGGATGCGAGCGAATGATGACGGCTCCAGTTTCGCGCAGGATGGCCCGGTGCCGGTTCGAGTCCACTTCACCGTGCGGCTCAACCACCGAAATGAGCCGCTCCCTGAGGGCGTGCGGCCCAAGGAAGAACGCGATCAGCGCTACCGCGGGCACTGCAGCCACCAGCCATTTCTTCCAAAACCAGAGCAGGTACAGCAGGCCGATCGGAAAGCCGAGAAGAAAGATGCTGCGAGTGAAGCCCAGCACCATGGAGCAAGCCAGAATCACAGCGCAGAACCATCCGGCCTTCTTCCACCGCGGGTAGTTTGAGAAGAACAGGAACGACGCCAGTAGCAACAGCACGATCATCTCTTCGCCGCCGAACGTCATCCAATGGCTCATGAATCCGGTGATTCGCGATCCGACGTAGAAATCGTAAAATCCGATGTGCTGTTCCTGGGATTGCTGGTAGATTCGCCAGAATTGGAACAAGCTGCGCGCGGCCGAGAGGGTCGCGATTCCGGCCCACAGCAGCACCACGGCGCGAATCTCCCGGATCTCGCGGAAGGTGCTGTAGGTCACCAGCAAAATAAAGAAGACATAGAATTTGCGAATTTGCGGCATGCCCTGCTGGATGTGGCCGGAGGCCAGGAGCGAGATTACCGTTCCGGCCACAAAAAGCGCCAGCGGAAGCTTGATGGGCGGTAGCCGGATCTGCTGCGACGAAAGCAATAGCGCCGCCAGCGCGAGAGCCAGGAGAATTTGGGAGGCGGCAATCGAGAATAGAATGGAGAGGAGCGCGCCGCACGTGAGATAGAACGCGCCGCGGTCGAGATAGGGTTTCAATCCAGTAGGCTATCAGGAATGGAAATATATATCCTCCGGCATGGAGTTGCCGAAGAACCGCAAACCGGCCAGCCCGATTCCGAACGTGCGCTGACGCCCGACGGCCGCAAGAAATTGCGGAATGTATTGCGTACGGCGGCGTCCGCTGGGGTGGCGCCCTCGCTCATTTTGACCAGCCCTTATAAACGCGCGCTGCAAACGGCTCAGATCGCGGCAGAGATTTTGGAGTACAAAGGGGAGCTGCTGCGCACGAAAGCGCTGGAACCTGGCGCCGCCCCAAAGTCGGTTTGGGACGAGATCCGAGTACATAAAGACGAGGCGCGAATTCTTCTGGCCGGGCACGAGCCGCTCTTCAGCCGGTTAATGGCGTATCTGCTCGGGTCGCCGAATCTTCAGGTGGATTTCAAGAAGGGCGCCATCGCCTGCATCGAGATCGAGCGCTTTCCCGCCGAGCCGCATGGCGTGCTGCGCTGGATGCTAACGTCAAAATTGGCGGGACAGTAGTTAAACGTCCCGGCGCTTGCGCTCGTAGGGCTGCTTCAGATATTTCGCTGCTTCTTCCTGCGCGCCCTGCGTGTCGTCCTTGGTGCGGATGGCCTGGTTGTATTCGTTCACCGCGCGATCGCGCTGGCCGGAGACATCGAAGATGTTGCCCAGCTTGATGTGGGCCCACACCGCCGTCCACTTCGGGTCCACGTCGCCATTCAGCGCCTCACGGTATTCGTTGGCGGCCGACTGGTAATTGTTCTGCATGAAGAAAACGTCGGCTACGCGATAGTGCGCCAGTGAGCTGTTCCGGTTCACCTCGATGGCTTTCTGGTATTCCTTCAGCGCGTCCCCGAGTTCCCCGATTTCAGCGAACTGCTCACCGCGCTTGATGGCCACGGCCACGCGCATCGCGGGACTCCAGCGCAGCACGGAGCCAGTGGAATCGATAGCCACGGTTTTCGGCTTGCCGAAAGTGTCCACGGTAAACTCGGACGACGTGCCCACAACGTCGATGCGCTTGGTTTCCGGGTTGCCTTCGGTTTCGATTTTCAGATCCACCGGCATCTGAAAAGTATCCAGGTCCTGGTTGATCTTGCCCATCACCCGGAAGCCCTTCTGCGTGCGAAAGACCGTGTACTCCATCTTGAATTCGGGCGCTCCGCTGGACTCCAGCCACTGCACGAAGAAGTATTGCAGGTTCCGGCCGGTGATCTGCTCGGCCAGTTTGCGGAAATCGGCGGTGCTCACCGATTGCCAGCTATACTTCTCCGTGAAGCTGGACATCACTTTGTTGAAATTTTCGTTGCCGATCACGTTGCGAAGCATGTTCAGCACCGCGGCGCCCTTGCCGGCCGTGAGCGCCCAATACTCGGGGGAGTAATCATCCAAGCGTCCGGCTTGAATCATGGGCGGATTGTCCACCGTCAGCGCTTCGACATACGTATCGTGGAGATCCTGTTCCATGGCTGCTGAGCCGTTGGCGTGCTCATCCCACAGCAACTCCGCATAACGAGCGTTTCCATTCTCCAACCACAGATGATCCCGATTGATGGGCGATACCAGCGTTTCCCACCATTGGCGCGCCAGCTGGTTCGCCAACAGCCGCGCCGCCGGCTGATTGCCGATGCCCCGGGGTGAAAGGAAAATGATTCCCGGCGCGGAGTATCCGTTTGGCGTGCCGTCTTCGGTCTCAACCAAGGTGATATTCGCTTGTGGCGCGAGCCCATAGACGCTGGTAAGGAAGCTCAGCACTTTCCCGGTCTCTTCGCCATAAGCGTTTGCCATGTTCTGCTTTTGGCGGAAATAGACGGACGTTGTAATGCCCTCCGAATTCACCTTTACGGGATCTCCTTGCACAACGGCGATGCTTCCCGGGAACGAGGGCTTGGTGAATTGAAAGGTGAAGGCGGTTTTGCCAGCGCCTGCCGGCTGCGAATTTCCCAGGCCGCTCGCGATCACCTGGTATCCGGTGGGAACCGTGATATGGAGATTGGAGGTGAATCGATCCACGCTGTAGCCGTTGATGGGAAACCATCTTGAGGGGTACATCAGGTACGCGATGTCATTCTGGATTGCGGCGAACTTGATGCCGAAGACCGGCGATTCTTCCTGGCCAGTTAAGCGGCCATCATAGGTGAACGTAACGGTGGTGGCTTTGCCCTTCGCAAGTGGCGCGGGAAAGCTTAAGACCACGGCCATGTCCTGGCCCGAACGCGACGCGGAAATCTGGTGGCCGGCGTCGTCCACAACGCGCGAAACGCTGAGTGCGGGGTTCAGCTCGAAAGAGGCAGAGGATATATCGTTATCCAGGGCGGAAAAACGGACCTTGACGCTGGCAGTAAGCGTCTGGGTGTGCGGATTGATTTCCGCGTCGATCGCGTAGTTATCCACGTCGATGCGGCCGGACTTACTTCCTCGGTCCTGTGCCAGCAGCGGCGCTAAACCGACCGGCGCCAGCACCAGCGCTGCCAGCAGAAGCTTACGAGACATGAACCATTTCCTCTTGTGTTAAGTGCTTCCCGGCCAGATTCTTTTCGACCAGAGAAGCCGCGAGTTCCAGGGGATCCTCAGGGCCCCAAAGCTTCTGAGCGACTTCGGCCAGGTTCCGGCGCATACCTTCCCGCTTATCGTCATTATCGAGGAGCGCCAGCGCTTCCTGTGCCAAATTTTCCGCTGTCATTTGGTCCTGTATGAGTTCAGGCACAATACGCCGCTCCGCCACCAGATTCACCATGGAATAGAACGGCACGCGAACTAAAGCCTTCCCCATCCACCAACTTAAATTGTTTACTCGATAAAAGGTGACCATGGGGGTTCCGAGCAAGCACGCCTCTATGGTGACCGTTCCACTGGCGGCAAGCGCTACGTCCGCGCAGACGAGCACATCCCAGGTTTTTCCCTCTAGCAGTTGGATGGACGCGGAAGAAATCCGTTCCCGGAATTTTGACCCCGGCGATACAGTACCGGGTGGGACCGCCAGGATGAAGCGCGGCGTAGGTTTAGCGGCAGCCCGGAGGCGCTCCACCGCGTCCAGCAATACTGGCAAATGGCGTTCCGCTTCGCCCGTTCGGCTGCCGGGGAGCAAGGCGATGAGCGGCGTCCCTTCGGGGATCTCCAAACGCCGGCGCAGTTCGGCGCGGCTGGCGGATGGCTTCACCAGCCGGGTGAGCGGATGACCTATGTAAGTGGCGTCGATACCGTGGCGGGCGAAGAATTGCGGCTCGAAGGGGAAGATGCACAGCAGTTGATCGATGACGCGCCTCATCAGCGGCAGGCGGCTCTTGCGCCAGGCCCAGACTTGGGGCGCCACCAGGTAGAAAACGGGGATGCCAAGCCTCTTGAGCCGGCGGGCCACACGCAGGTGGAAATCCGGGCTGTCGGTCAGGATGGCTACGTCCGGGCGCTCGGTGCGGGCGGCCAGCAGCAGCTTGCGGTACTCGCCGTAGATGCGGGGAATGTGGGTGATCACTTCCACCAGGCCGACGACAGCTAAGCTGTGTGCGTCCACAACGGGGCGAACGCCGGCCTTCTGCATCCGCGGGCCTGCGCAGCCGAAGAACTCAATATCGGGCCGGTGGCGGCGGAGTGCGTCCACCAAGGCGGCGGCATAGAGATCCCCCGACGCTTCGCCGGCGGAGATGAGAACTTTGGGGGCCACTCAATATAAGTCTAGCGCTAGCGCGGCTGTTTCTCAGAGATCCGGCTGAACACCCACAATATAGCGATGCTGGCCGCCAGGATCGCGAAGAATGCAGGGAGGTTGAGGGTTATGGCGAAAGCAGCCACCGCTAGCGCGCATCCCCAGCACCAGAATTCGGCTTTGAATCCATCCTTCCAGCGACCCTCGCGTCCGGCCGAGGCAATGCGCGGACCGAGCGCGGGCCACAGACGCGGCACGGCATCGCGATAGCGATCATACTGCTCGCCTTGTCCAGCCTGAAGTTCAGACTCCTCCCGGAATATCAGCCGGTAGCAAAACACCAGCATCAAAATGATCGCTACCAAGAAACCGGTGCGGCTCATCATGGCGCCCAATCCGAGGGCCAGCAATACATTAGCGAAATACAGGGGATTGCGGACGCGCCGGTAAGGCCCATCGGCAACCAGCGTTGCAGTCTTCACTTCAGCCGCGTATACCACGGTTGCATTCAGATACGACGATGCCCAGGTGCGAGTGAGAGCCGCGACGATGAGCAAACCCGTAGCGAGAACAAACAGGAGCCGGGCGGCCAGATCAGCGTCGATGATGTGAAGCCGGGCGCCGAGCCAGTTGGCTAGCGCGGCGGTGGAATTCTGAGGGTCGATGACATACACGCTAAATGCGAAGCCAAAGATCAGGCCGAAGACCAGCGCCCGGTTGGTGAACTCCCAGTTCGTGGCTCGCATCGGATTGGTGGCTCGCATCGGATTCGTTAGAGAATACTATACCCGGCGCGGCGCGTTCGCGCTGTTGATTAGAATGAGGGAAGCGCATTCGGGAGGTCGACATGCTTCGTACATTGAGGTTTTGCTCCATCCCTCTTGCCGCGATTCTGCTCTACGGCGCCGCCAATCCCGCATCGGCCGCCGCCGATCCTGCCTGGAAAGACAAGTCCATTTCGCAGTGGACCCAGGATGACGCGAAACAGATCCTTACCGATTCTCCCTGGGTGAAACAGCTCACACCGCAGAACGTGCGCGATCTGAGTCCCGATGAGCGGCGCAACGGCGGGGATATGCAGGCTGGCATCGGCAAGGGTATTGGGTTAGCGGGGCTCGGTATTCTGGGGCCGCGCAGGCAAGCCGAAGCCATCGCGCGCGCCCACTATAAGCCCACGCCGGATGCGGTGATGGTGCGGTGGGAAAGCGCCCAGCCGGTCCGCGCTGCCGAGGAGAAAGCCGGTGAGACCGGCGCTCCGACCATAGACAAGGATCATTACGCCATCGTTGTTTACGACATTCTCACTCCCCAGCGCTACAACCTGGCGAATGAACTGAAGGGCATCGCCTACATCAAGCGCGACAATGCCAAGAATCTGAAGCCCTCCCATGTCGAAATCCTGCGCCAGCCGGACGGGAAAGCCACTTTGGTCTATCTGTTTCCACGCTCCAAGGAAATCACTAAGAAAGACGGAAGGCTGGAATTTGTCGCGCAGATTGGCCGGCTTTTTGTCTCGCAGTTTTTCTACACCTTCCAGATGCAAATCGACGGACAACTGGAACTCTGACGTTACAAATCGGTTATCCGCCGCGCATTGTGATTTTGCCCGGCCTTGTTAAAGCTAATACATTTATGCTTGAACACGGCTCCGCGTAGAGTACACTATTCAAAATGGCAAACGATTGGCGCCGAGCTGCGCTGGCTGCCGCTAAGGGGGCACTCAGCGCATGATGACCACCTTGCTCAGTGTTTTGCTATCGATTGCCGCATTGACCACTCGCCCGCTGCCCGGGGGCACGCAGCTTCACATTCGATTAACTACTGCGGTGGGCTCCTATGCGAGCACTCGGGGATCCACCGTGAGCGCGGTTCTGATTGCGCCGGTAATTGTGGATGGCGAAACCGTCTTGCCGGCCGGGAGCACACTGACGGGGCGCGTGAAGGGGGTCACTCGGGTAGGCTACGGAGTGCGCCATGAAACTGCGGGACTCGATTTGGAGTTCAACCAGATCACGCCGGTAGAAGGAGAAACGGCTCCGATTTCGGCCCAAATCGTGAGTGTGGACAACAGCCGCGAGCGCGTGACTCGCGATGGCCGCATTCAGGGAGTACGTTCCACCGGCAGCCTCTGTTACCGGGTGAGCGGCTACATAAGAGCAGCGCTACTGTGGGAGGTGCACGCCCAACTAGCCGAGTGGGCCATCCGATCGCTCCTGATGGAACTACCGGAACCCGAGATTTACTATCCCGCCGGCGTTGAACTTACCCTGAGCTTGACCCAACCGCTGCTGCTCGAAGCGCCGCTTCGATCCGAACAACCGGCTGACCGCGAAATCACCGACGAGGAGCGCGAGGAACTGACGCGCATCGCCGCCGTGATGCCTTATCGTACGCACGTTCCCGCCTCAGACCGGTCGTCCGATCTTACGAACGTTCTGTTTATTGGCACTCACGACCAGATTGTGACGGCATTCGATGCCGCCGGCTGGACGCAACCGAGTGCCACGTCCTTCCGCGATCGTATCCATTGGATCCGGGCGGTCGCCGAGCTCCGAGGCGATGAAGCGGCGCCCATGTCCTTATTGTTGTTGAATGGCGCCGAGCCGGATATGTCCTGGGAAAAAGGCCTGAATGACGTTTCCAAACGCCACCATATCCGAGTGTGGAAGGCGGCTGGCACATGGCACGGACGCGAGATTTGGGTAGGAGCAGCTACCAGGGATGTCGACTTTGCGTATATGCGGCCGGGGAAAAAGTTGTCGCACAAAATCGAAGAGGACGTCGACAACGAGCGCGACAAAGTGGCTTACGATTTGGCGTTCTCATCCTGCGGGAATCCCTTGGTCTGGACCGAGAGGCCGGATTTTCCACGCTTCGCCAGCAATGCCACGGGCGATCCCATCGAGACAGACGGACGCATGGCCGTAATCGAACTCAACGATTGCGATGCGCCCAGGCTTTCCACCGAAACCATCGACACCACGCCGCTGCGCGAACACGGCGATTTACTGCAGCGTTTCGCACGGCGCGAGGTGTTAGGCTTTCGCAACGCGGTGCTCCGCGCCAACCCGTATTGGCGCGCATTTGAGGCCAGCCGCTGGCTGGTCTATTCCATTCGACAGCGCCACCATCCAACTTCCGAACCCCAGTTCCCGAGTGGCTCGCGGACAGCCTGGCTGGACTTCAGACAGCCGCCCAATTAGGCCACGCGCCAGCGCGCTAAAGTGGCCAGGGCTTCGTTGTGCGTCAGATCCGGCTTGATAATCAATTCCACCGTCGATACGCCATCCAAATTGACTTCATAGTCTTCGAGCTCGCTGGTGGATCCCGCGGGGCTAAAATTCCACTGCTGTCGTACGATCTCCTTCAGTTGGCCGCCGTCCGCCGCCGACCAGCGAACGGTAAACTCCTGCAGACGGTCTCGCGTGGGCTCCAGGAAGTGCAGTTGTATGCGATGCACGGCCATGGCCTGGTCGAAGATGAGACGGATTTGCTGCTCGCCCTTTTGGGCTGCTCGCCAACCCGCACCGCTATCGGGATGAAAGACGGATTCGATGGGAAAGCCGGGATCCTCGGAGGTGACTTCGACGGTCGCGATCTCTCCGAGATCCATCCAGCGCGGGCCGGGTCCTGGTTGAGCAACCGGCCGGTCCGAACCGACAATTCTCTTTCGCACGTTCCTATTCTCGCTCATCCAGCCGACGCAGCAAGGTCCGCAGTTTTTCCTGCTCGCTCGAAGTGAGCGGACTCAGCATGGCGCTAACCAGACGCAGATGATCGGGAAGCGCGGCCCTCACCAGCTTCCGGCCGGCAGTTGTCAAACGGATCACGTTTGCGCGGCGTCCTTTCCGCGAAGGAACCCGTCTGACGAAACCGCGCCGGCTAAGTCGATTCACCAAACCCACCATGTTCCCCTTGGTGACAGCCAACTTGTCAGCCAGCTCCTGCTGGTTCAGCCCCTCCAGCCCCAAGAGCATCGCCAGCAAGTCGAATTGGGCGAGCGTGAGTTTGTGTTTCTTGAGCGAATCCTCCACCTTGGACTGCAGCGTCCAAAAAGTCCGGATCATCTGCAGCCAGGTCTCTAACTCAAGGGGGAGGACCTTTCCAATTAACGCGCCGTGCACGGCTCAGGGTCCCAACCGGAGGCGTCGGCGAGTTTTTTGAAATGGCTGGTGGTGACGAACGGAACCGCCAGATATGTTGGATCGTTCACCACGGTCATCACCATCAGCCAGGTGTCGGCATTCGGCTCGCTGAACAGGTCGTAATACTCTTTGAGAACGGTCTTGTCGCTATAGGGAACGCCATTCTTGCGCAGGTAACCTGCGCGCAATTGCGTGGTGGTCACTTCCAGGGAGCGGGATCGCGTACCAAGCCGGGGCGCCAGGCCGAGGCCGAACACCACGGGAGGATTGACGGTCGGCATAGGCCCTTCCCATTTTGCGGCCGAATATCCTTGCCAGGATGGAGCAGCCGCGCGCGGAGTTTCGCCCGAGAAATGCAGCAACCGAGTCTGCTGGCCGGCGTCGGTCTCAATCTTGAGCGTGGCGTCGTCTTGCCACGTAATGTGCAGACGTCCGGGAACACGCATGATGGCAGGCGCGCCATAGGCCTTGCATTGCAGACCGGCGGCTTCGTCTTCAGCCGGATCCCAGGCATCGAGTACCTTGCGGGCTTCGGCATTGGTGGGAATGCTGGCAGCGTCCCCCTTCAGAGGCGTGACCATACGCCAGCGCCAGTCTTCAGTAACATAAGCCACCCAGTATCCAGTGAGATCGACGGGCGCGCCCGGCTTTCCTGGCGCGGGAGGAGCGGGGGGCCCAGGTGGACCGAATTGGGCGCAGAGTCCGCTCGCGATGAGAAGCATGAGCGAGAACAATTTCGATGTCAACGTGCTGGCCCTCCTGGCTCCGTCGCGTGCGATAGACTTTTGTAAACCGCTTCCACAAAACGGTCCGCAGTGACGAAGCTGCCTTTGGTCACGTACTCGGTGTCGTAATCCAGGGTCGGCCTGGCGGCCTTTACCTGATCGAGCGTCATATTTTTCTGGATCATGTTTCGAATACGGTCGCGAACGATAACCACCATGTCGCGGAATTCCACAACGTCGGCGTCATCGCAGATTCGGCCATGGCCAGGCACGATATAAGTTCCGCCTTCCTGCGTCCTGGCTGGGACCGCGAGCTGCAAGATGTGGTTCAGCGCCGCGATCTCTCCTTGCACGCTGCCGCCGCGTTCGATGTCGAGGAAGGGATATCCGCCGGGCGTGAAAATATCGCCGGTGCTGATGACGTCGGAGCCTCGAAAAAGAACCAGGCTGTCGCCATCGGTGTGTGCGTTCGGCTCATGATAAATGACGATGGCCTCACCGTTGAAGTGCAAGTTCTTGGTGGGTGTTCCGTACTCGTCAATCGGGAGGCCCAGCTCGGGAAAAGCCGGCTGCCCGGGAGCCGTCGCTGTCAACCGGTTGAGCACGTTTTCCTGCGCGATGATTTTCAGCGGCAGCGCCGGGTCTGAGCCCGCGAGTTTCGCAATGGCGGCATTCCCGCCCACGTGATCCGGGTGCACGTGCGTGTTGATGATATAGCGCAGCGGCCCCGGGGAAAGCTTGCGAATCTCGGCCATCAGTTTCGGCGCCAAGGGCGCGAATTGTGTGTCGACCATCAACACGCCTTCACTGCCCACCTGCACGGTGGTGTTACCCCCCGCTCCCACCAGCATGTAAATGTTGTGCTGGACGGGCTCGGTGTGAATCTCGACCTGGTCGAAATTCTGCTGCTGGCTGTTGGCAGTTACGGCACAAAGCAGGAAAAGAGGAGCGTAGCATCTCAAAGGGCGCATGGGTGTTTACCGTTTGGGCGGAGCCGACGTGGGACTTAGACAAACTTGGCCTTCAGCGCCGCACGAGCAATAGCGCTCACAGCGATCGCGCGGATGCTCCGGCTTCTCCATCTTCTTGCGATACTCGGGATACAGCGTCTCCGCCCCGCCCCGAGTTGCTTCGTAGGGCAAACCGTACCAATCGGCAACCTCGTGTAAAAAGGGATTGGTCCCCGGTAAGTGATTGGGCACGTAATCGGCGGCCTTCGGCACTTCGGAGACCGTTTCGCAGATGTCTCTCGCGATTACTTGTGCCGGATCCAGAACCCAGGTTTGAGTCCGAACCAGCGGCTCGGTCATAAAAACCGGATCGGTGACAACCGTGGCCACGGTTAGATAATCCCCATGCCGCACCCAGTGTTCCGTGAAGGTAGCTTTGTCGCTGCGCGGAACGCCGTTGCGCTTCAGGTAGCTTTCCTTGAGGTGCGTGGTGAAGACGTCCAGCATATTGTCTTCCCACGCACCGGTGGAAAAGCCCTGCCAGGTGTGCGGCGCATACTCGGATGGATGTGGGCGGCCGTCCAGCCAGATGGTCCGCTCCATCTCCTGAAAGGTGATGCGAGTGTGGAACGCGACGGCGCGCTGGGTTACCGGATCCCGAATGACATCCACGCGCATGTTGGCCAGACCCCGCATGGAATAATCGGCCGAGTGCGGCCGGCATTGATACTCGGGAACAACCGAAATGCGATCCGCATCGTAGCTGTCCGCCCGCAGGCGCGCGGCTTCGTTTAGCGGAAGCCCCAAGTAGTCGCCCAGTTCGGGCCCGGGAATGCGATCCGGCAGATCTTCGTGGTACAAGGGCGCCCAACTCCCCGAGAAATCCACCTGCGCGAACGCGGGCGCGCAAACCAGCAGCGCGGCGAAAACAATCTTCATGGTGTTGGTGTCCCTGCTAATTTCTTTTCTTCGGCGCGCGCTCCAGAGAGCATGTCGGCCATAGCGTAATTCCCTTCGTGGCACGCGTATTCGAATAGCCGGCCAGTGCGCTTGGACATCGAAATCTCTATCGTCCAAGGCTTGGTATAGACGGTGGGGTCGTCAATCGTGGCCTGATAAACGATGGTGCCGGGATCGGTGCGGTGGAAGCGCTCCACCACGTGCAGATTTTCGTCCGTCATTCCATCCAGATAGCCGACACCGAAGCGGCTTTGGTTGTTGAATTTGAAGTTGGAGGTGTCCACCACTAGCGTGTCGCCTTCCCAATGGCCGCGCGAATCGCCGGTCCATTCGCGAATCTGGGGCGGAAGATGCGGGCTTCCATCCACGGGGATGAGCCGCATATCGTGATTCATCTCCACCGCAATAGCCACCATCCCGCGGCTCTGTACGATCTGATAGTTGTTGTTGTACGGCTCCGGCAGCATGGGCGGGCCAGCCGCGCCAAAGAGAATGCAGCGCTCGGTCAAGAGCCGGTCTTCGGGTCCGTCGGAGGGATGCAGCGCCAGGTATGCATGAAAATCGTCGTACCTCTTCTGCGCTTGCGGCGTAAAGGGCGGAACTCTTCCGTCGGACGGATCTATGACGAGAGAGGTGCGCATGGTGCTGCTGACGCGGGTTCCGCGATCGGTCCAAAAGTTGTTATATGCGCGGCGCGCCAGGTCCGATGCGCCACGCGGACCTTCGATCAGGTCGGCATTACCTTGTTGGACGCGCTGCTTCGCGAATGCAGCCGCTTCTTCCGCGCTGAAAAACTGCTTGGCGCCGAGCTCCTTGGGGCGCTGAAACGGCGTTACGGTAGCGTTCGTCCAGACACCCTGCAGGTCGGGATGGCCATCGGGAGTTGTCTGGCCTCGAAGATTCAAGGACGCAAGAAAAACCGCGATCAGAATTCGTGGCAGTTGCACCAAGCCCTCCACAGGCGGGTGAGTTTATGTATAAACCAAGGCCACTTCGAAGTCAAGGGATGGGCGCGGATGTGTCAACGCGGATGTGTCAACAAATGGCGCTGTAGGCCAGCGCTTCTACCTGAGACCGCTGCTACGGCTGAGGCGAGCGCCACGCGGCGCCGTTGGTTTCGCTGCCCGGACGGCGTGGAGCCTTCTTCTTCTGCGCCGCCAGAGCTCGCGCGGCGCTGCAATTGCTGGCGTGCAAACGCATAGCTTCTTCGGTGAAAGTAAGCGCGTTCTGGGCGTCCTCTTCTTCCGGACCTTTCTCGCGGCCTTCTAGAATTGCCCGGCACATGAGCGGCAGCTCCTGCAGGCGAATGCCGTAAGTCCGGCTCAGAGCCAAGTCCGCCCGAACGGTAAACGGCGTCCGTACCCGGTCCGCGTTGATCCCTTCGAATGCGAATACGCGGAATTCCCGATCCTGCGTAAATCCAGTCAGAATGAACTGCATCGTAAAGGCTCCTTTGGTCTGGTCAGACGGCATATGGCTCCCGGGAGGCAGGTACTTTCTTGGCCCGATCCGCCACTAACCGCAGACGCTCAACCAGCTTCTTGCCAAGGCTGATCTCCGCGGGATTGAATTTGTTGCCGGGCATCTTGGGATCGATGAATTCCCTACGGAACAGTTGATCGGAAGCTAGAGTGGTCAGAAGTCCCAGTTCTTGTTCGGTCAGTTTGAGGGTGATCTGTGCCATGCGAGTCGTTTGTCCTATGAATTTGAGTCGGCGGGTGTCGGCAAAGGGCGGCCAGCGAAGGTCTGAGAGTCGAGCACGCAACCTCCTCGGTAGTCGGATGGCCTAAGAGAATGGAATCATACCGCCCGACTTAGTTCAGGCGATTTGCGAGTGGGCGGTAGCGCTCAGACATTCACCATTATCGGTTAATTTCCCGGCCCAGTCAAGGCTGCCAACCTTGAAATCGATGGCCGGTTTACTTGTGGCGGTTAAATTGGCCGTAGTTAGAGCAGTAGCTATGATTGGTGGACAAGCTGTGGCTGAGTTAACCTATACCAACATGAGATCAACACGGCTCCCTCTGCTGCTGACACTAGCTTGTGGCTGTTGTTGGGCGCAGGCGCCCCAACCCGACGGCGGCGGTGTCCGGCCGGGTGAGCTTCCCAAATCCTGGCGCACCGGCGGACCCACCTGCGACGATGCGCCCGAGTGGGAGATTCACGCCTATAATCCCGATCTGTACATTCTGCGGGAAAACGGGTGCGTCAATTATGAGAAGCCGTTCCTCTATCTTTTTTTCGGCAGCGAGAAGGCTTTGCTGATCGACACCGGCGCGGGCGAAACGCATGTCGCATCCGCGGTATCGGGCGTGATCGACGAGTGGGCCATGCGCAATCACCGCCAGCCGCCGCCTCTGATGGTCGGGCACTCGCATTCGCATGACGATCACATCGCGGGCGATGCCCAGTTTCGCGCGCGCGCCAATACGACCGTGGTTCCACTCACCGTTGAGGCGACCATGAAGACCTTCGACATTGCGCACTGGCCGGACGGCGTCGGCAAGATCGATCTGGGTGGCCGTGTCCTGGATGTCGTGCCCATCCCAGGCCACGACGTGCTGAGCGTGGCTTACTACGATCGTCAGACCGGGATCCTGGACGCGGGCGACAGTCTCTATCCAGGCCGGCTGTACGTCCACGATTTCCCGTCGTTTGTCGCCAGCACGAAGCGCCTGGTAGGTTTCACCGACGGCAAGATCGTCACGCACATTGTGGGCTGCCACATCGAGCAGGCTCGCACGCCGTACCTGGATTACAAAGTGGGCACCAAGTATCAGCCTGACGAACACTCGCTCGACATGGGGCGGGGCGAACTGCTGGAGTTAAACGACGCTCTGGCGCGCATGAAAACGCCCGTGCGAATGGCATTTCGCGATTTCACGATCTGGCCACAGTAGGAGTGTTAGCATGGGACTTGGACGAACCGAAGGGTGGATCGGCATGGATGCTGAAACGATTTCTATTCTGAGAACGGTATGTACGGCGGGACGCGCCAGTTCTGGATTCAATGGAGACTCGAACGCGCAGCTGGAGCAACTGGCCCAGGACGGATTTCTGGTTGCGGTAACTGTTGCGAAGAAGAAGGGCCCTCCGAGCGCGTATAAACCAACGGAAAAGGGCAAGGAGCTGTTCCGGCAGCTCAGTCTCAAAGGCGCCGCTTAATCCACTCTGTCTCAGGATGAAAGAGCCAGGCACTCCTTTTTGCCATAGGTCTGCACCATATCCAGTAAATCGGTAGAGTGAATCGGCTTGGAAAGATAGGCATCCATGCCCGCTTCGCGGCATCGGTCCTGATCGCCCTTCATGGCGTGCGCTGTCAGCGCGATGATCGGGATGTGGCGGGAGGTACGTATCTCGCTTTCACGAATGGCTCTGGCCGCTTCCAATCCGTCCATCCCGGGCATTTGAACATCCATCAGGATCAGATCAAAGGCGCTGTCTTTGAGTGCGTCAGCCTTCAATGCGTTCAGGGCTTCCAGGCCATTTCCAACCAGCACCACGTCGTGCCCCTCCTTTTCCAGCATGCGCTGAACCAGGCGTTGGTTGACGAGATTGTCCTCGGCAACCAGGATGCGCGACGTGCAAACTGGCGTCGCCTTAGGAGAATGAGGCAGCGCTCGGATGCTCCCAGTATCCTTTGCGGAAGCGATCTGTTTGCCGAGAGCCCTTGCGATTGCATCCCTCAGTTCTTCCCTGCGCACCGGCTTGAGCAAGTAGCTCGACACGCCGGCCCGGCGGGCACGGTCCAGGTCCCCGGGGCGTTCCCCTGAAGTAAGCATGAGGACCATGGCTCCGGAGCGGTAGCGCGACTGGCTGAGCTTCTCCACGAGTTCTAATCCGTCCATGCCCGGCATATGCACGTCGGTAATGATTAAGGCGAACGGATGGCCTGCTTCGAAGGCTCTCTCGACTGAGGAGATGGCTTCCAAACCACTCGCGGCGGCTACCGGCCGCATGCCCCAACGCGCGAGAACGTCGGTCAAAATACGGCGATTGGTAGCGTTATCATCCACTACCAGCGCGGACCGCCCTTCCAGAAATTCAGGTTCTTCGACCAGTGACGGTTGTGAAGCGTCGCCAAAACGCGCGGTGAAATGGAATGCACTCCCTTCATCCGGCGCGCTCTCCACCCAAATCTTTCCCTGCATCGCCTGCACCAGGCACGCGGAGATGGTCAGCCCAAGCCCTGTGCCCCCGTACTTTCGTGTCATGGAGCCGTCAGCCTGGGAAAAGGCGTCGAAGATCAGCTTCTGTTTCTCGGGAGCAATCCCGATGCCCGTATCGCGAATGACGAAATGCAGATCCGCCTGCTCGCCTGAGTGCCCGTCTAGCGCCACTTCCAGGGCAACCTCTCCGGTGTCCGTAAACTTGATGGCATTGCCCAGCAGGTTCACGATGACCTGGCGAATCCTAACCGGATCGCCGACCACGTAATCGGGAACGTCCGCCTGCCAATCGCACAACAATTCAAGACCTTTCTCGTGCGCGCGCACGGCCAGCGTTCGCAGCGCCTCGTCGAGGTTGTCGCGCAGGTTAAAGCGAATCGGATCCAGCTCCAACCGCCCGGCCTCGATTTTCGAAAAGTCCAGGATGTCGTTGATGATGGTGAGTAGCGAATCCGCCGAGCTCTTCACCGTGCTGAGATAGTCCCGCTGCTCGGCCGTAAGATCGGTGTCGAGCACCAGCTCCGTCATTCCGATCACGCCATTCATCGGAGTCCGGATCTCATGGCTCATGTTGGCGAGAAATTCACTTTTGGCGCGGCTGCCGGCTTCCGCCTTTTCCTTGGCGGATGACAAAGCGGAGTTAGCGGCGACCAGCTCCGCGGTCCTGGAGGACACTTCCTGCTCCAGCCGGCCTTGATGGCTCAACAACTCCTGGTCCCGATGCTGAATCTCGGCTAACATGCCGTTGAATGTGTCCGTCAGTTGGCCCAGGTCGTCATTGGCGGTCTTGGCGGCGCGCACGCTGAAATCCTTCTGAACCGATATGGCGCGTGCCGTGCCGGCCAGGAGGGCGATTGGCTCCGAGATCACGGTCTGGAGCTTCGCCGACATCAGGAAGGCGAGCGACAGCGCGACCATCAAAGTGACAATCACAATCAGTGTGAACTCGCGCAGCTTGGAATTGACGTCGCTCAGGTCCGATTGCAAATAGATTGCGCCGATCGGCTGGCGCGCCAGCAGAATGCCATGAAATATCTCGAGGCGCTGGCTGGAGAACGAGGCTCTATCCTCACTGATCTTACTAACTTGGATTTGACCAACTGGATCGTCGGGCGGAGCCTCAGCCTCTTGGTTGCGCCGGTAACTGGCGAAGATCCGGCCATCGGCGGAATAGATGGCGGCGGTCATGATAGAGCGTTTCGCTCTCAATCCCGACAGTAGCTCGGCGGCGGTTTTCCGGTCGCCAAAGCTGAGCGCCGCTGTGCTGTTGTCGCCGGTGATCTCGGCCAGCACGCCGAGATCGCGCCGCAGCGAGTCCCGCAGCGTGTAATCGTGATAAATGAGTACCGCCCCGCAGGCCATGATCAAAGCCGCGCCCACGGTAACCATGACGATGAAGTGCAGCTTCTGGCGAATGGGAAGGTCGCGATAGCGCGTGTTCAGGCTCATCGGCTTTTCTCCGACCTCACGATTTGCGCCAGGCTTAAGAGCTTGGAGCTGATATGCAGCTGCTCGCGTTCGGCGGCATCTATATTGATCTCGAAGCGCACGCGGCCATCGTCCAGCTTGAAATTAATCACTCCGCCATCGGTGGCGAAACCATCCGTTTCACCCACGGACAAAATGCCTGTGACTTTCAAACTGGGGCAGATTGAGCGGAAGTGTTTCCTTTCCGCTGCAGGCACGACAAGAATCTGGCAGGCGTTGGCGCCTTCGGCGTCGGAAACCTGGCGAAAGACAAACGCCCGGCCTTCGATCGACTTGCTATGAATCACTTCTTCGAGGGCCTTTCCCAGGGGAGTGTGCCCGATGGCGCAGATGACGATGGGATCGTTGGGTGTTTTGAAGGCTGGCGCCGGCCACTCGACGAACTTGGCAAAGTTAAGAACGAAGGCGGCTTTCACCTGGTATTCATCCATCGCTTGACCACCCATCGCTTGACCACCCATCGCTTGACCACCCAGCGCCTGGCCACTCGCGGTGGCAGCGAGCCAGCCTCCCAGGAACATCGCCGTGATGAATCGATCTGCCATAACGGTGCATCCACCTGATCAAAAGCGCCAGGTTATTTTCCCGAAAACGCTGCGCTCCACCACCGTGCGATTTAGCGAATCCGTATCGAAAAATTCGATGTGGCGGGGCGTCAACAAATCCTGTCCTACGATGCTGAACTCGACGAACTCTCCCATTCTCCAGCCCAACCGGCTGTCCAGCCGCGGATATCCCGGAACGCTTCCAACCGCCAGTTTGCTCACATACCCGACGGTGTTATCCCATTCCAGATGGTGTGGAAGGTCGAGCAGCGACCGCGCCTGAAACTGATGGTTGGGAGACGTGCCCGGCGGTATTTCCAGAGCCGACGAATCCCCGTCGATGTCGATATGAAAGTAAGAGTAGCCTGGGCTGATCCGCCAGTGATTCGTCACATTCCAATTCCCGGAGAATTCGACGCCATAGGTATGAGCCGGCGGGCCATTGACGAGAACCTCTGGCAGCACCAGGTAGGGAACACCTTGTTGGGTGCTGGAGAAGTACGGCGTCTCGGCGGATGTCGACTCCAGGTTCCTATAGAGGCCGCCGAAACCTGTCACGTCCAGGGACACGTGCTTGCCGGCTTGGACACGGTAACCGGCCTCAAAATCGCGAAGCTCTTCCGCTTTCATCAGCGGATTTCCGAGTGCTCTGACCAGCGCGAAGGAAGACCCCATCGGAAAGCTTGCCAGATCATCTCGAACGTCGTCATCGGTGGGACTGGGCTCCCGAATGGCGCGCGCGGCGGACACCCAAACGGTTTCCTTCCCGCTGGGCGTCCAGACCAATTGCGCGCTGGGCTCGAATTCAGGACCGGTAAAGTCGTTGTGCTCGGCCTTGGTGCCCATGGTCAGCGAAAGGGTACCGGTGAGCTTCAGTTGATCCTGTACGAAGCCGCTCCACAAGCTATCGAACCTACGATTGGGAACAATCGAGATGGCGTAGCCCGCGCTATATGCACTGTCGATGAAGCGCGTTCCCAGTCCCCACACAACATCATTCCGCGACCCCAATGCAATGTGATGTTGAAAATCCAGATCCACGGTGTTTTCTTCGTTCGTGAATCCCAGATCCAGGTGCCGCGAGGCATCGTCGTACATTTCGAGCGACATGCTGGATCCATTCACGAGTGTGTGATTCCAGCGCGCCAGGATGTTGCCATCCGTTCCTGCCACCGGATCATTGAAAGTTCTCGATAGCGGCAGGGCGCCGGAGAACAAGGTGGTGATGGTCTGGCTCTCGGCCGTTTTGAGGAAATCCCCTTGAACGGTCAGCGTGTCGCGCTGGGAAAGATCCCAATCGGACCGGAAGCCGGCTTGACCAGCCTGCCATCCGTCGGCGGCCTGCTGGCCGTTTGGAAACACGGAACTGCCAATGTCGAAATAGTTTCCGGCGACACGATAGGAACCCGTCTGGCCGATGCTGCCTCCATACTGAATCAAACCGTCCGCGTGATCCCGCGACCCCGCGCCTGTCGACATCAGACCTCCCTGCGTAACGTTCGAATTCTTGGTAATGATGTTGATCACTCCATTCACTGCATTAGCGCCCCATACCGTGCCTCCCGGTCCCCGGATCACTTCAATCCGATCGATGTCCTCCACCGGCACGTTCACCATGTCCCAGAAGACGCCTGAAAATGAGGGACTATACACCGATCGGCCGTCGATCAGTACCAGCACTTTGTTCGCGAACAAACTATTGAACCCGCGTATGCTGATGGCCCATTGATTCGCACTGACGCGCGCCACGTCCACACCGGGCGCCAGACGGAGCAGGTCAGGAATGTTGGTGGCGCCGGACCGTCGGATATCTTCTTGCGTGATCACGAAAATCGCGGCGGCGGCCTGGGAGAGCTTCTGCTCCTTCTTCGAGACCGAAGTCACCTGAATGTTCATCAGATCCTCGAGACTGGCCTGGGAGAGATCAGTGGACTGTTGGGCCAAGCTCGGCCAGCCGGTGAGCATGGCTAGCAAGGCTATGCATTGGGGATATTTACTCCCAAGGATCGCAGCATAACTGCGTTTGTTAAGAATATAAAGGAACATTTTCGGCCTGCATCTCGTGGCGAGACAATGCACACACCTTGCCATCCTGCCTTGGCTTATCGGCCGAGCCGGAGAGTTCTTCGCTATATTGCTCTGGCAGCGTGAGTTTAGAGGACGACCCGTGGCCTTCGGATGCCGCGGCTTAGGTCGGGTCTCCGATTAGCGCCCCAGCGGAACTAAGGTTAATGATTTACCTGGATGTGTGCGGTGTTGAAGCATATTGCGCAGCACTCCAAGGTTCTCGACGATTTCATTTGCGCGGTTTAGCGCGATTCCACACCGCCGCTGCCGCTGTGCGAACCATAGGTCCGCGAGTAGACTTTGGTGAATTCCGCGCCCAGAAAGAAAAGCTGCGCCGAATAAAAGACCCACACCAAACACAGGACCACCGTCCAAGCCGCTCCATATGTGGATTCAAAGCCGACTCTTCCCAGGTAGATCGCCAGCAACTGCTTACCGATGGTGAATAGCAACGATGTGACTGACGCTCCCATCATCACGTCGCTCCATCGAAGATGGACGTCGGGAAGCAGCTTGTAAATGGCTCCAAATAGCAGAGTCACCACAATGAAGGACGCAGCAAAGGCCACCAGATGCAGGATCCAGGCCGGTGTCGGAAGGAGCGGGAGAAAGAAATTTCCGATGGCGGTGATGAAGACGCTGGCAATCAGGGAGATGAGCAGCAGGCATCCGGCTGCCAAAACTACCAGCGCAGAATAAAACCGCTGCTTGATAAAGGCTAGGATATTTCCGAGCCACGAGCCGGCGCCGGATTCCGCAACGCCCCAGATCAGGTTCAGCGCGGAGTGCAGCTCCAATACCACCGAAGACGCTCCGACGATAAGCGTCGCGATGCTCAGGATCGTGGCGGTGAGCCCGCTGGTTGGCCGATGGGCGCCCCGAATGACCGCTTGGATGGCTTGTGCGGCGGGGCCGCCGACCAACGTTTGAATTTCCCACGCCAGTTGCCCCTGCACGGCTTGCTCTCCAAAAACACGGTCGGCCAATGCGATGGATATGACGAGCAGGGGAGCTGAAGAGAGAATGGTGTAGTAGGCGAGCGAAGCAGCCAGGCGTGGGACATCGTCGCGCGACCATTCATCGAAAATCTGCCCCAGCAGAGAGGCCATGCGCCGATACAGTGCCACCTTCTTTTTTATAGCTCGTTCGGAGGCTTCTTATAGCTCGCTCGGGGGCTACTTGCCGTCCACCGAAAAAGCCAGTAGCACGTTCCCCGCTTTTCCTCCGACGAATCCGTAACCGCTGGTGGTGATCAGCATGCCATTGGCGATGGCTGGTCCGCCTCCATCGAAAGATCCGCCATGCGCCGGCACATGATTGATTGTGTCGAAATCGCGCAGGGCGTCGAAATCCCAGACGATTTCGCCGGTCTTGGTGGAATAGGCGCGCAGGTGTCCTCCCCAGGACCCGGAGAACGCGATGCCGGGCATGGCCGAAACCGCGGCCAGCGCCGCCTTCACGCCGGCTCCTTCCGGCGCGGGCGTGCTCCACAGCTTCTCGCCCGTGTCGAATCGGACTGCGTACATTCCCGGCATTCCCTTTTCGCCCTTGTTGAGGTCGGAAACGGCGGTATAAATGGCGTGATCGTCGAATGCCCCGCCCCACAGGATGCCGCCCTGCGCTCCGCCCGCGCCGACGCGAGTCTGCCAAAGGATTTTGCCGCGCTGATCCGGATCGAATCCGTAAACGAATCCCGCCTTTTGCGTTGCCACCAGAACCTGCTTGCCGCTGGGCAAAGAGCGCAAAACCGAGGAGCTGCCGAAATCGAGGTCATCACCGGGATCGTCGGGGCAATTCGGCCCCTTGGGGCAGCCCACCATCCAGTTGTCGCGGGGCGTCGCTTGGACGGACCACAGCAGGCTCCCGCTGGCGAGATCGAAAGCGAGAATCGAATCGCTGGTGGGAAGGTCGATGCCGGTGAACGAATTCCCGGTGTTCACGTACACTCGCTGGCGCTTTTCGTCGATGGTGGGTGAGTTCCAGACGCCGGCTCCCGCGGGGCCGTAGAGCTGAGTTCCGGCCGAGTTTTTCTTGTAAGCCTTGGGCGGATCGGGAACGGAGTACGATTTCCAGATTTTCTGCCCCGTTTCGGCATCCAGCGCGAGCAGGCTTCCCCGAAAAGTGCAGCACTCATATTGCGGCGAACCGCCCACCAGTTCCTCCGACGACGCGACGGGAACATAGAGCCTGCCCTTGTAATAGGTCGGCGATCCGACAATGCGCGCCGCGGGGTGATCGTCCACCTTCACTTTCCAGAGCGGCTTGCCGGTTTCGGCGTCCACGGCGTGCGCCCACGCGTGATAGTCGCCGAAGTAGGCGATCCAGCGCGAGGATTTTGGCGATCGAACGATGCTGATCGCGGTTCGAACGATGCCCACTGCGTCGTAGGTCCAATAGACGCAACCGGTGGACGCGTCTAGCGAGTACACCGTGCCGCCGTTGCTTCCGACGAAGAGCCGCCCGCTGACGATGGTCGGTTGCGCCGCGGCTTGGGTGTCGTCGGGAAATCCGAAAGCCCACTTGAGCTTCAGCCGGGAGGCATCCTCCGCCTTAAACCCAGGATTGGGCTGGTAGCGCGCGTTAGACAGGTTTACGCCCCATCCGTTCCAATCGCCGGCGCCGGGCGAAAATTTTGGGTTGCTGGTGCATCGCCCCGCAGCAGGATCGACTGCGGCGCTGGAGAGGTTTTTCCCCGTAACATACAGCGCCACCGAGCGGACTTCACTAGTGGCCAGCGCGGCTCCTTGCATCGTCATCTTGCCGCGCAGCAGTGCGTTCATCACTTGCTCGGGCGTCAAATTGCCAAGCTCCGCGCGGGTGGGGGTTCGCGAGCCGGTCTCGGTTTGATGGCAAGTGGCGCAATGGCTCTCGAAGACAGCCGCACCATCGGGGGGTGCGGCGGACACCGCCATTGCAAAAGCAACTGCGAAGAGTAATCGCATAGGATCTCCGCGGCAGTGTATCATAAACCGAAATGTCAGCCACACGTGCCGCGGCGGTCTTCATCCTGGCGTCAGTTGCGACCTGCGTTTTCGCGCAGACACCGGCCGAACCGGGCGCCGTGGTTGGCGTGGGAGGCTTCAGCCACATTGTAGACAACGTCGACAGGTCGGTGGCGTTCTATCGCGATGTTCTCGGCCTCGAAATGCCCAACCCGCCGCGCGCGTTCGACAGCACGCCTTGGATCATCGACATGGGCAACACGCCAGGCGCGCAATCCAGGCCCGCGATCCTGCATATTCCGGGTTCGCAATTGGGCGTGGAGCTGATCGACTACAAAGATATCGACCGTAAAGCAATGCATCCGCATTTCCAGGATCCCGGCGCCGCCAGCCTGATTCTAACCGTGCGCGATATGGATGCGATAATGATCAAGCTGAAAGCGGCGTATGTGCACGTCATCAGCAAGGGCGGTGAGCCCGCCACCCTGAAGGGACCCAACGGACGCATGGGACACGTGGTATTCCTGCAGGACCCCGACGGCTTTTTCATCGAAATCTCACAACGCGACCCAACGCCGCCCACCACCGCTCCCGCATCGAGCAACATCATCGGCGGCGCATTCGAAACCATCGTCGCCGACCTGGATCAGACGCTGCACATCTATCGCGACATCCTGGGATTTCAAACCGTTCCGCCCACCGCCTGGGATGGCGCCAAGCTGATGATGGACACCGCAGGCACTCCCGGCGCGCAGTTTCGCCGCAGCGCCGCCACCATTCCCGGAACCTCGGTGATGATGGCTTTCATGGAATTTAAGGATATCGATCGCACTCCCTTGCACACCCGGATTCAAGATCCAGGCACCGCGATTCTGCAAGTGGGCGTGCGCGATATCGATGCCACGGTGAAAGCGCTTCAAGCAGCGGGGGTCACCGTCATTTCGAAAAACGGCGAGCCGGTAATGAATGGGACGTCGCGTTTTTGCATGGTTCGCGATCCGAATAATCTTTATTTGGAACTATTCCAGCGGGGCCCGCGAAAGCAATAGTAACCTAGTAACGAGCATCCCCATGATTGCAAGTCAACCTTCTGTCGAAACGGTATCGTTCTATATCAACGGCCAATGGGAGAGCGCCGGAAACCGGAAGCTCGCCCCCGTCACCAATCCCGCGACGGGCGCTGAAATCGCGCAAGTGGCTTATGCCACCGCGGAAGACGTGGATCGCACGGTGCGTGCCGCGCACGCGGCCTATCTCAAATGGCGCGATGTGCCGGTGGTGGATCGGATGCAGCCGCTTTATCGCTACAAGATGCTGCTCGAAAAGAACCACCACGAGCTGGCGTCGACGCTGACCACGGAGAACGGAAAAACGATCGACGATGCGCGCGCCGAAGTCCGCCGCGCCATCCAGATGGTGGAAGTGGCGTGCGGCATGCCCAGCCTGATGATGGGCGATTCGTTAAACGATGTTTCCGCCGGCATCGATAGCCATACCATCCGGCAGCCTTTGGGCGTTTGCGCCGGCATCACGCCGTTCAACTTTCCCGCCATGGTGCCGATGTGGATGTGGCCGTTCGCCATCGCCGCAGGCAACGCGTTCATCTTGAAACCATCCGAAAAAGTGCCGATGACGCCGACGCTGGCCGCCAAGCTATTGCACGAAGCGGGACTGCCGGCCGGTGTTTTCAATTTGATTCATGGCGACAAGGTGGCGGTGGATGCATTGTTGCGTCATCCCCTGGTGCGCGCGGTTTCATTCGTCGGATCGACGCCTGTAGCGAAGTACATTTACAAAACGGCGGCGGAGGAAGGTAAGCGCGTGCAGGCGCTGGGAGGCGCGAAGAATCATCTGGTGGTGATGCCGGATGCGCACCTGCCGAAGACGGTGGAAAACATCATCAGCTCGGCGTTCGGCGCCGCGGGCGAGCGCTGCCTGGCGGGAAGCGTGTTGGTTCCAGTGGGCGATGCGGCCGAACCGCTGCTCAAGCTTTTGATCGAAAAAGTCAATGAAATGCGCGTCGGCGATGGCGGCGAAGAGGGCGTCGGCATGGGGCCGCTGGTCACCAAGGAGCACCGCGATCGCGTGGCCGGTTATATCGAGAAGGGTGTGGCGGAAGGCGCGAAACCGCTTCTGGACGGGCGAACTTCCAAGCCTAAGGGCGACGGCTTTTTCCTCGGACCAACCATCTTCGACGGCGTGCAGCCGGAAATGACCATCGCGAAAGACGAAATCTTCGGGCCCGTGTTGTCGGTGATTCGGGTGAAGACACTCGAAGAAGCCATCGAACTGGTGAACCGGTCGCCCTTTGGCAACGCCACTTCCATTTTCACCGGCAGTGGAAAAGCAGCGCGTGAATATTCGGCACGCGTGGAGGCCGGCATGGTGGGAATCAACGTCGGAGTGGCCGCGCCCATGGCGTTCTTCCCGTTCGCGGGCTGGAAGAACTCGTTCTTTGGCGATTTACACGCACACGGCAAAGACGCTGTCATGTTCTACACCGAGCAAAAAGTGCTCATGACGCGCTGGTTTTGAGGCAGGTGGTTCTGAAGTCCGCTGACCGTCAGCCGGTCCACGTAGTTTACGGGGGCGCACAGCTTTACAAAGCCGAGACTCCCGCGCGCTTGGGCACGCTCGCTCTCGAACTGATTCGCAACTACACTCCCGACGCGTCTTCCTTCTCCGAATGCCTGGGATTGCCGCTCGAACTTGCCAACTCGGTCTTCGAACGCACCGTCGCCAAGCTGGAGCGCGAGCCAGTGGAAGATTTTCGAGTCGATTTCGAGGATGGCTACGGATATAGGTCGGACGCGGAAGAAGACGGGCACGCAGCGTCCACGGCGCAGTTGCTGGCGCGCGGGATGGGGAAGCCGGGCTTTCCACCTTTCATCGGAATTCGAATCAAGCCGTTCACCGAAGCGCTTCGCGCGCGGTCGGAGCGAACACTGGATCTGTTTCTGACTGCGCTCTTCCAGGAGTCGAGCAGCCTTCCGGATAATTTCGTGATCACGCTTCCCAAGATCACGGACCCGAAACAAGTCGGCGATCTTGTTGAACTTCTCGATCGCGCGGAAGCTCGCTACGGTCTTGAAGCCCGGGCGATCAGGATCGAGTTGATGATCGAAACGCCGCAAAACATCATCGATTCTTCCGGGTCTATCGGCATTCCGAAGCTGATTGAATCCGCGCAAGGGCGCTGCCGAGGCTTGCATTTCGGCCCTTATGACTATTCGGCGAGCTGCAACATCGCGGCGGCCGAGCAACGGCTGGATCATCCGGCGTGCGATTTTGCGCGTCACGTTATCCAGGTGAGCGCGGCCGATCGCGGTGTGTTTCTCTCGGATGGTCCGAGCACCATATTGCCCATCCCGAGGCATCGCGGGCCCGCGTTAACTGATGACCAAAGAGCCGAGAATCGCGCGGTAGTCCAGCGAGCCATGCGCCATCACTTCGATCTGGTGCAGCGCTCACTCGCGCACGGCTACTACCAGGGCTGGGATCTGCATCCCGGACAAATTCCCTCGCGTTACGCGGCGGTGTACGCATTTTTCCTCAAGAGCCTGGACGCGGCTGCGGCGCGGCTGCGGAATTTCGTCGACCAGGCGGCGCAAGCCACACTGGTCGGCGATGTCTTTGACGACGCGGCAACCGGACAAGGCCTGCTGAACTTTCTTCTGCGCGGCGTGAATTGCGGAGCGTTCACCGAAGCCGAAGCGGCGGCATCCGGGCTCACCATCGACGAGTTGCGCGGCCGGTCTTTCCTCAAGATCATGGAAAACCGCCGGAAGCCATGAAACTTTCCGCCGTTCTTAAGCGTTCATCGCCATCAGCAGGAACGCGTAGTCGAATGCCGTTTCCTTGATGCCTTCATACCGGCCGGAAGGACCGAAATGGCCGCTGCCGAGGTCGGTCTTGAGCAGTAGTAAGTTCGAATCCTTTTTCAACGCGCGCAGTTTCGCAACCCATTTGGCTGGCTCCCAGTACGACACTCGTGGATCGTTGAGACCGGCTGTAACCAGCATCGTCGGGTACTCACGCGGCGCCACGTTGTCGTACGGCGAATAAGCTCGCATGTAGTCGTAGTATTCCTTGTTTTCGGGGTTTCCCCATTCCTCGTATTCCGCTATGGTGAGCGGAAGTGTCGGGTCGAACATGGTGTTCAATGTGTCCACGAATGGCACCTTGGCGATAGCGGCGTGAAACAACTCCGGCCGCATATTCAGCACCGCGCCCATCAACAGACCGCCCGCGCTACCGCCCATGATCGCAAGACGATGGCTCGAAGTGTACCCCGCCGATATCACATGCTCCGCGCACGCAATGAAGTCGCTAAAGGTATTTTTCTTCTGAAGCAGCTTGCCCTGATCGTGCCACACTTCGCCCATCTCGGCGCCTCCTCGAATGTGCGCGATGGCAAAGATGAACCCGCGATCCAACAGGCTCAAGCGATCGGAAGAAAATCGCGGATCGATGCTGTGGCCGTACGCGCCATACCCATATAGCAACATCGGGCTGGCTCCACTGCCCTCGGAGCCCTTTCGATAGACCAATGAAATCGGCACTTCCACGCCGTCCGGCGCTTTGGCGAAAATGCGTTCCGATTGATATTGCGACGCATCGTAGCCTCCGCGCACCTCGTATTGCTTCTTCAGCTCGCGCTCGCGCGTTCGCACGTTGTAGTCAAACACCGAAGCAGGAGTTACGAGCGAAGTGTAGTTGAAGCGCAGAAGACTCGTCTTGTATTCAGCATTTCCCGCCGCGCTGACCGTATAGACTGGCTCCGGAAAATCGATGTAATGAGAAAAGGCCCCGGAACCATCCCGGATGCAGATCTTCTCGATTCCCCGCTCCCGCTCGTAGATCGCCAGATGGTCTTCGAATGAATCGATGCCCTCTATGGTCACATCGACCCGGGCTGGAATTACCTCATGCCAGTTTTCGATGGACGGGTTCGCCACGGTAGTTCGCATTAAGCGAAAGTTCTTGGCTCCATCATTCGTCCGGATGTAAAAATATTCGCCATGATGCGACGCGTCATACTCCACATCCTGCCGCCGAGGAAGCATCACGCGAAACTCCGCGCGCGGATCGGCAGCTTCCAGGTAGCGCAGCTCCGATGTGAGCGGGCTGGATGATTCTAGGAACACGAATCGCCGGCTGCGTGTCTTCGCAAGTGCCAGTTCGAAACGCCCATCGGGTTCTTCATAGACCAAGCTGTCCGGCGCATCTCCGAGTTCATGCCGGTGCGCCCGATACGGACGCTTCATCTGGTCCAACACCGTGTAGAAAAAGGTTCGGTTATCGTTCGCCCATTCGAGGGTGTAGTAAGTGTTCGCGATCCGATCCGGCAAGAGTTCGCCGGTTTCAAGATTCTTCACGTAGATGGTGTAGGTCTCATCGCCTTCCACATCGGTGGAATAGGCGAGCAACCGGTGATCTGGGCTGACTGCGAAGTTTCCCAAACGAAAATACTTCTGCCCTTCGGCCAAGACGTTCGAATCGAGAAGGATCTCCTCCGGTGCATCCAGATTGCCGTGTTTGCGGCATTGAACCGAATACGCCTTGCCTTCCTCGGTGCGCGTGTAATAGAAATAATCGTCGCGCTTCACCGGTACCGAGAGGTCGGTCTCCTGAATGCGCCCGAGAATCTCACGATAAAGTTTCTCCTGGAGCGGCTTGGTGGGCGCCATCACATCGGCGGTGTATGCATTCTCGGCTTCGAGATAGGAAATCACGTCTGGATCAGAACGGTCGCGCAGCCACGCATAACTGTCGATACGCGTTTCCCCGTGACGACTGATTTCTTTTGGATCGACTCTTGCGATTGGCGGAGTTATTGGCTCTCCTCTTTCCCCATATACAGTTCGCTGACGATCTCGCGATGATTCTCCAACACTCGATTTCGCCGCACTTTCATGGTAGGAGTCAGCTCGCCGGTTTCGATGGAGAACTCGCGCTCAATGATGCGAAACTTTCGTATCTGCTCAAATGGCGCCAGCCGGCGGTTCACGCGCGCCACCGCTTTTTTGACCTCCGCTTCCCCGGCATTGGCTCCTTCCACGGCGTTGACGGTCACGAGTGCCGTGACGTATGGCAAACGATCGCCGATCAGCACCACCTGATTGATGATCGGCTCGGACTTGAAGAGCAACTCGATACGCGCGGGATATATCTTCTTGCCGTTGGACGAAACGATGAGTTCCTTCTTGCGGCCCGTGATGTAGACGTAGCCGTCAGTATCGAATTCAGCGATGTCCCCGGTGTGCAGCCAGCCATCGCGCAACACAGACTGAGTGGCCTCCCCATCATTGGGATATCCCGAGAACAGGGTGGGGCTCTTCACCAGCAGTTCGCCATCTTCGGCCAAGCGTAGCTCCACGCCGGGCATTCTTATGCCGATGCTTCCGGATTTCGGGCGAGCAACGGGGTTCAAACAAACCACGCCACCTTCGGTGAGTCCGTATCCTTCGATGAGGGGCATTCCGATGGCTGCATAAAAGCGCGCCAGCTCCTTGCCCAGCGGGGCCGCACCCGAGGCAGCCACTTTGATGCGGCCGCCCAGACGCGCGCGAATCTTCGAAAACACCAGCCGGTCTGCGATTTTGAGCAACGCTAGCATCGTCTTCGGAACGGGTTTGCCCTCCTCGCGAAGGCGGCTCACTTCGGCGCCTAGGCCGACGGCCCCGTGAAACATCTTTCTGGCAGCCGCACTTTTCTTCTTCACCTCGGTGTGGACGCTGGCGAAGATGCGCTCCCACACTCGTGGCGGCGCCAGGACGAAAGTTGGCCGGATGCTCTTCAGTTCGTGCGGCAATTTGGCGATTCCCTCCGAGAACCACACAGGAAAGCCGAAGCGAATAGGAAGAAACTCGATCACCACGCGTTGCGCGATGTGTGCGGATGGAAGGAAGGCGATGGTGGAGTCCGCGTGTGTGAGCGGCAGCACCTGTGGCCCCATGTCGATGTTGGATGTGAGCGCTGAGTGGCTTACCAGGCCCATTTTCGGCTCGCCGGTCGCGCCGGAGGTGAGATACAGGATGGCTGCATCTTCCGGGTGCACTTGCACGCTAATTTTTGCGAAGGCCTGCGGATCTTTTTTCAGCGCGGCACGCCCGGTAGTCCGCAATTGCTCCAATGTGATGGCATGCTCCGCTTCGCCGGTGAGCAGGATCCAATGCAATCCGGTAAGTGGATCGGGCCCGGCCGCATCCACGAGCGCCCGCATGCTCTTCGCATCTTCTATGAAAATAGCTTTGGCATGGCTGGCTCGCACATTCTTCGCTTGATCGGGAAACGGATAGGTGGTGTAGAGCGCAGCCGCGATGGAACCATTCGTCAGGATGCCCAGGTCCGCGAGATAGAATTCCGCGCGGGTCTCGGAATGAAGCGCCACCGTGTCGCCTTTTCCAATGCCTAACTGGCGCAGGCCGCATGCAATTTCTTCCGCCGCGCGCTTGTACTCCATCCACGTGTACGTTCGATAATTGCCCTTGCCGGTGGGCTGATGTAAGGCCGCCGAGTTGCCAAAAGTCCGCGCGGTTTCTTCCAGGACCGCATACATGGTACGAGAACCCATTCGCCTATTGTAGACGTGCTACGGTGTGGATTGTGTTAAAGGACTGCGCTTGTGAGCACCTGGTCTAGAGAGCTGGAAGTGGCCGTTGAAGCAGCCAAGAAGGCGGCGGAACTCGCGCTGCAGATTCAACCGGCCATCGTGGCTGAAACCAAGCCTGACAAATCTCCGGTGACGCAGGCGGATCGCGAATGCGAGCGGATGATTGCCGCTATGTTGAGCCAGGCGTTTCCCGACGACGGCATTCTGGGCGAAGAAGGAGCGCGCGCGGAGAGCCGCAGCGGGCGGCGTTGGATCATCGATCCCATTGATGGCACCCGGGATTACGTGCGCGGCAATCCTCTGTGGGCCAATCTGATCGCGCTCGAAGCGGATGGCGATGTGGTGGTGGGTGTTGTGAATTTACCCATTCTCGGCAAGCTCTATACGGCCGCCCGGGGCGGTGGAGCGCATTCGAACGGCGCCCTCATTCATCCTTCGTCCAAAACGTCGGCGGAGGAATCTGTTCTCTGCGTGAACGGGTACGACAAGGTGGCCAAATCGCCTTATTATGGTCGATTGCTGGATTGGATGACGGGATTTTGGGCCGTGCGTGGGCTGGGTGGAGCCGCGGACGCGATGATGGTGGCGTCGGGGCAGGCCGAAATTTGGGTTGAGCCCAGAGCGTCCCCTTGGGACTTCGCGCCTCTCAAAGTGATCCTCGAAGAGGCCGGTGCGCGCTACTTGAACGTGGATGGCGGTTCAACCATATATGCGGGAAATGCCATCGGTTGCGCACCGGGCTTGGAGCAGGAAGTCCGGCGCTTTCTTAACGGTTAAATTTCGTGTGATCGGATTTTAATGGACGCTCGCGAGAGTCCGATGCTCGAAGTGCGTTTACAAGCTTAGGAGACCGACTATGAAAAGCTCGTTTCTAACGCTGGCAGTAACGAGGATGATGATGAGCGCCATCGCGTGACGAACAACAAGAAGGCACAAGTGAATCGTCAACAAAATCGCCTGAGCCGGAATATCTATCGCGACAAACACAACGCGGCGCTGCAATAACCAACCACCTCAGAGGAGGAGCGGAGCGGAAGGCGCGCACTTACCGCAAGAACAGAGTGAGGCGCGCCATCGCTTCTTCAAGAATCGGACGATCGGCGGCGTAACAGATTCGCACCGATCCTTCGCCGCCCGTGCCGAATGCAACACCGGGGGCGAGACCTACCTGGGTTTCGAGCAACAGCCGTTTACAAAAATCGAATGAATCGGCGGCGCCTGCGATCTTTGGGAATAAGTAAAACGCGCCATCCGGTTTAGGAACGGTCACCCCCGGCATCTTCGCCAGCGCAGCCATACAAAAGTCGCGATTTTCCTTCAACCGCACCAGCATTTCAGCCAGCGCGTTCTCGCCCCACAGCAGCGCCGTTTCACCCGCGCGCTGCGTAAAGGTAGGCGCGTGCGACACCACGAACTCGTTGAGCTGCGTGGCGCGAACCGCCAGATCGCGGCGTGTTACCAGCCATCCAAGACGCCATCCGGTCATGCAATAAGCCTTTGAAAAGGACTGCACGACAATCACGGCGTCGTCGCGAGTGGCCAGCTTTAAGATGCTCGGCGCGGGAGTGGTGGGCTTCGGTCCCGTGTAATTCAGGCGCTCGTATACCTCGTCAGCCATCAGCCATAATGCATGCCGGCGCGCAAATTCCAACAATTGACGTTGCTCGTCAACCGTCGCCATCCAGCCCAGGGGATTGGAGGGCGAGGTGTAAAGCAGCATCCGCGTGCGGGGCGTGACCGCGGCCTCCAAGGCGACGAAATCGATCTGATAGCGATCGCCCACCAAGGGTTGCGCAATCTCAATGGGCCGGGCATTGGCCATCGAGACATTGGCCGCACCGTTCGGCCAGGCGGGCGTCAGCACCAGCACTTCATCGCCAGGATCGAGCACGCATCGAACCGCCAGGTGCAGCGCCTGCACGCCGGACGCGGTGACCACTATCTCGCTCGCGGCGTCGATTTCCACCGCGTGCAGTTCCTGATAGTAGCGCGCGAGGGCCTTGCGCAACGAAGGCAGACCGGCGTTTTCGGTGTAAAACGTAAAGCCGTCCGCCATGGCCTTTTGCGCGGCGCGCTTAATGAATTCGGGCGTCGGGAGGTTGGATTCACCGAAATAGAGCTTCAGCACGCCATCCATGGACATGGCGATTTCGGCCAGTTCGCGAATACGGGAATGCGGCACTGCCAGCGCCGAGGCGGCGACCGCGGGGGCCAATTTTGTAAGTGGGCTAGACACCCTCGAAGATCGCCGATGTGGAAACGCTAAAGCCGGGAAGGTTCGGATCTACCAAGGGCTGGCCCTCGAGGAATTTCCTCAAACCGCCAGAAGCATCCTCAATGCGAACCATGCGCTCCGCTGGATAAATAGCCCAAACCGATTTGCCACCGTGCGCCAAGTATAGTTTGATCTTCCGTTCAAGACGAGCGGCGGGTTCTGAAGAAACAACTTCGATCGCAACTTCAGGAGCGCTTTGGAAAACACCGGTTGTTCCCGGCACTAGACGACCTGAAGCAATCAAGCTAATGTCCGGAATGAGACAATTTCGTTCAGTAAGTTGATAGGCCGCTTCGCAGAACACTCTCAGCGCCGGATTCTGAAGAGACCACGCGGTCAAAAGGCGAATTAAGTTGGACTTGGTGACCTCGTGGGGATATCCGGACATTGGCATGCTGACAATCTCGCCCCCAATCAGTTCCAGACGATCGCCTTCGATCTCAGGCAGCGCAAGGAACTCTTGGACGGTTAGCAGCGTCGTGGTTGTGCCCATATTTTGATTGTACCGTCCCTAGCTAGCGGCGGGTTCTGGCGGCGACTAATTCTTCGATCTGCACCAGCTCAGTGGGATAATCACCCGTATAGCAGGCGTAGCAATATTCGTCTTTGGTGTCGGATACGGCTTTTCGCAGGGAATCGAGCGAGAGATATGCCAGCGAGTCAGCCTCTACAAACTGGCGGATCTCTTCGATGGATTGATTCGCGGCAATCAACTCGCTTTCGCAAGGTGTGTCCACGCCGTAGAAACACGGTGAAATAGTGGGAGGGCACGAAATGCGCAGATGCACTTCCCGCGCCCCTGCATTGCGCACCATGCGAACGATTTTGCGGCTGGTGGTTCCGCGCACGATGGAGTCGTCCACCAGAATTACGCGCTTGCCTTCCAACTGATGGCGAACCGGATTCAATTTCAGCTTCACGCCAAAATCGCGAATAGCCTGCGAAGGCTCAATGAACGTGCGGCCTACATAATGATTGCGGATCAGCGCCTGTCGAAAGGGGATATTCGATTCCGACGCAAAACCAATGGCGGCCGCGACACCCGAGTCGGGCACCGGAACGACAACGTCGGCGGACACGGCCGATTCGCGCGCGAGCAACCGGCCCAGATTCTCACGAGACTGCCCCACCGAGCGCCCGAACACAATGGAATCAGGCCGCGAGAAATAGACATGTTCGAAAACGCAGTGCGCTTGCGGCGCGGCCGGCGCCCAGCGCTCGCGCGTTAAGCCTTCCGGACCGGCGCACACCATTTCGCCAGGTTCCACATCATCCACATAGTCGGCAGTGATTAAATCGAACGCGCAGGTTTCCGAAGCGAACACGTAAGCCGTTCCACCTTCGGGTGCCGGCATGCGTCCAAACGCCAGCGGGCGAAAGCCGTGCGGATCGCGCGCCACAATCACTCGATCCTTGGCCAGAAAGACCAGCGAAAACGCGCCTTCCAGTTGCAGTAGAGCTTCCCGCAACGCTCCGGCCAGGGTCCGTTCCCGCGAGCGCGCAACCAGGTGCAAAATTACTTCGGTATCGCTGGTGGCTTGAAAGATGGATCCTTCGCGCTCCAGGTCCCGCCTCAGTTCTTTGGCGTTGGTGATGTTGCCGTTATGCGCTACCGCGATCTGTCCTTTGTTGCAGTCCACCAGGAACGGCTGCGCGTTGAGCAGCACGGTATCACCGGCCGTGGAATAACGCGTGTGGCCGATCGCCATATCGCCAGGCAAGCTCGCTATCTGTTCCGGGGTAAAAATATCGGCGACGTGTCCCATCGATTTAGAACAGCGGATTTCGCGATGGTCGCTGGTGGCGATGCCCGCGCTCTCCTGGCCGCGATGTTGCAGCGCGTACAGCCCGAGATATGCCAGGTTGGAAGCTTCGGGATGACCGTGAATGGCGAAGACGCCGCACTCCTCCCGAAACTTATCGAAAGGTATTTCCGCTAGCGCGGGGCTTTTCCTCACTGCTGGTGCAGCAGGCGTTCGAGTGAAGTTTCCCAAGGTTGCCTCAACTCCGTCAGGTCGCAATCCAGCAAAGTTTCCGAACCGCAATCGATCCGTAACCGCTCTTTCATCGTAACACCGATACGCACCGCTTCCACCGAATTTTTGCGCGCGATCTCGAAAACATTATCTAGCCGCGATGTTGCAACCAAAATTCGCGACGGACCCTCGTGAAACAGCAGAAACTCCGGACGCATGCCGCTTGGAAGCTCGATACGCGCGCCAATTCCTGCAGCCCCGAAAGAGCTTTCGCACAGGGCAATGGCCAGGCCGCCGTCACTGATATCGTGTGCCGCCCCGGCCAGATTGACTGACAGAATCTCACGGATCGCTTGATGGACACGCTTTTCATACGCCATATCCAACCGGGGAGGCAACCCCCACAGCGACTCGATAATCACCTTAGCGTATTGCGTTCCTCCGAAATGCGTTTCATCACAGTTCCCGAAGCCGCCCAAAAGTACCAGATCGAGGCCGACTTGAGGGAAGTGAACCGGCGTCGGCTGCGCGGTCTTCATCAAGCCGACAATCCCCATTACGGGCGTCGGCCAAATGGCTTCGCCCAGCGTCTCGTTGTAGAGGCTAACATTGCCTCCGGTGATCGGCGTTTCGAAAAACTCGCACGCCTCGGCCATGCCTTCGATCGCTTCCACCAGTTGCGCCATGATCTCAGGCCGCTCGGGATTACCGAAGTTCAAATTGTTCGTTGCGGCCACGGGAAGCGCGCCGGAGGTGGATACGTTGCGGCAGCATTCGGCGACCATCAGTTTGGTCCCTTCCCGCGGATCGAGCGCGCAATAGCGTCCATTGCCATCGAGTGACATCGCAATGGATGTGCCGGTCTCTTTGATACGGATAATGGCGGCGTCCGACGTGGGTCCGGCCAGCGTGCTGCTGCGCACCAAATAGTCATACTGCTCCCAGATCCAGCGCTTGGAGCAAAGATCGCCCGAGCTGAGCAGTGCGATGAAATCGGAGCGGATGGCGGCCGGGGTGGAACGATCCGGGATCGGCGGGGCTTCGAGCGGCGCCAGCGGTGCGGGCTTCGTGTACGGCCGGTCATAGAGCGGAGCTTCATCGGCCAGCGCCCGGTTCGGAATCTCCGCCACCACCTTGCCGTGATCCTTCACGCGCAGGATGCCGTCGCGCGTTACCTGGCCCACCGTCACCGCATCCAATCCCCACTTATGGAAGACCGCGAATACCTCCGCTTCCCGGCCTTTATCCGCCACCAGCAGCATGCGTTCCTGGGATTCCGAGAGCATGATCTCGTATGGCGTCATGCCGGTTTCGCGCTGCGGGACGTATTGCAAATCGATTTCGACGCCGGTGCCCGCGCGGCTTCCCATCTCGCAGGTGGAACAAGTGAGACCCGCCGCACCCATGTCCTGAATGCCCACAATGGCGCCCGTTTTCATCGCTTCCAGACACGCTTCCAATAACAGTTTTTCCAGAAACGGATCACCCACCTGTACGTTGGGCCGCTTCTGCTTCGATTCCTCGGTGAATTCCGCGGACGCCATCGAAGCGCCATGGATTCCATCGCGCCCGGTTTTCGCTCCAACGTAGATTACCGGATTGCCTACGCCTTCGGCCTTGCCGTAAAAAACATCATCTTTGCGAAACACTCCCAGCGCGAACGCGTTCACCAGCGGATTGCCGTTGTAGCAATCCTCAAACACGCACTCGCCGCCCACCGTGGGGACACCAAAGCAGTTCCCATAATGGGCGATACCGGAAACAACGCCTTCCAGAATGCGCCGATTGCGCGGGATATCGAGAGGTCCGAAACGAATGGCATCCATCACCGCGATGGGCCGCGCGCCCATGGTGAAAATGTCGCGCAGGATGCCGCCCACGCCCGTGGCCGCACCCTGAAACGGCTCAATAAAACTCGGATGATTGTGCGATTCGATCTTGAACGCGATCGCATAGCCATCGCCGATGTCGATGATCCCGGCATTCTCGCCAGGCCCTTGCAGCACCAGCTTGCTGCGCGTCGGAAGCTTCTTTAAGTGGATGCGCGAGCTCTTGTACGAGCAGTGTTCGCTCCACATTACGCTGAAGATGCCTAGCTCGGTGTAGGTGGGTTCGCGGCCCAGCAGAGACACGATCTTGTCGTACTCCGGCTCACTGAGCTGGTGGGCTTCAATTACCGCGGGAGTCATGCGTTAGTGTGCTGCTACCAAAGCGGCGACCATCGACTGGAAGATCACAATGCCATCGCTCGATCCCATCAGAGGCTCAATGGCGTCTTCCGGATGCGGCATCAAGCCCATGACGTTGCGCCCTTCATTTAGAAGGCCCGCGATGTCGCGCATGGAACCATTCGGATTCTCGATATAACGCAACGTGACGCGGTCTTCTGCCTCCAGTTGATCGAGCGTTCGTTCGTCGGCGACGTAACAACCTTCGCCATGGGCTATCGGGACCACCAGGCGTTGCCCCAGTGTGGCTTCCGAAGTAAACGGGGAGTTGGTGGTTTCCACGCGCAGCGGCACGTGCTTGCAAATGAACTTCAATCCGCGATTGCGCACCAGCGCTCCCGGCAACAGTCCGCTTTCCAGTAGAATCTGAAATCCGTTGCAGATACCCAGCACCAGCCCGCCGTCGGCAGCGAACTTCCGAATACTCTGCATAACCGGCGAGAACTTGGCGATGGCTCCGCAGCGCAAATAGTCGCCATAGGAAAAACCACCGGGCAGGATCAGGGCATCGACGTTGCCGAGGTTAGTGGCATCGTGCCAGATGATTTCGCAGTTTTGCCCGAGAATCTTCGAGACGGCATACCAAGCGTCGTGATCTCGATTGCTGCCAGGAAACACGACGACGCCAAACTTCATCGGGATAGCTTCATTGTATCAGACCGTGCCGATTTCCTGGAGCGATTTTGCGTCCTCTATTCGCCCATGACAGGCTCGTACGCTTCGTCCGGCCGCGGCCGCAGATTGGGATTGCGCATTAAGATTCGCGCGCAGGTGTTCCAGCGCAGGATCGCGTCGTCATTGCCCGGCGGGCGCTGTTCGATCGCATCTTGATAGCACAACATGGCCTGGATCAGGCCTTCATAGGCGCTGAACGCAGCGTTGGGTGCGCCCTTGCGGAGCTGCGCGTGGGCGGAGCGCTCCCAAATGATGCCCGCGAAATAGCGCTGCTCGTATTCGCTCTTCAGCCGCGGCAACAACTCACGCGCCTTGCCCACGGCTGCACCCTGGCCGAACTGATCGGTAATCGAGAGCAGCAATGTTACCAACGCCCGCCTGTTCTCAGGTTCAACTTCGAGCACGTCGAGACAAATGCTCTCAGCGAGCGAAGGTTCATTCAGAAGCCGGTAACGTTCCGCCCGTTTGAGCGCCTCGGCAACTCCGGCCTTGGATATCGGCTTCAGCTCGAATTGCGGAATGGCACTTTGGCGAAGGCGAGGGGTGTCCATATCGACTGATTAGTGTATCGCAAGCCGCGCGGCGGCGGCGCAGCGTTATCGGATTACAAGGTCCAGGCTGGCGATGTTACGGTACGCGTGGAAGTCGCGGTCTCGGGTAAGCAGCGGAACTCCGCGATCAAGACAGCTCTGAGCGATCAGGGCGTCGCCCAGACGCGCCTTCTGGCGTTTCGCTAAAACCTTGCCTCGCAATGCGCCGGCCCGTTCCCAGAAACCATCCGTAACGTCGATTAGCGGTATTTCTAAAAGGGTTGCCGCTATAGCGGAAGGAAGCTGGGGGGCGCTCAAAAGTTCGGTGAGCACAGCAGGAGGCATCAGCACTTGCCGCTCCTGCAGCGCTTTCACCAGAAGCTCTGAGTCCTCGCCGCTGTCTCCCTCGAAGAAAGCAACCCAAGTGCTGCTGTCGACCGCGATCACCGATCGTCCTTCAGCTCTTGCCAGGTTAGCGAAAACCTAAATGTGCCCCGAAGTTCCAGTAGCCGGTCATAGGCCTGCGATGCGGCAACCAACTGCAGCCCAGTACGAACAGTCTGCGTGATGCCCAAACCGGTGGCTTCCTGAGCCTTCTCGAGAAGCTCTGCCGGAATCTCGATCGTGATCTTTCTGGTAGCCGGGCTCATAGCGCTTTCAGCATACCATACACTATACCAGCATTCAATATGGTACGCGAAACCAGCCCGCAACTACTTGGAACCAAAGGCTCGGAACAGCTTGCCCAGGGGGTCGAAGAAACGATCCACCACGCGCTCCTTCAAGGGAATGATCGCATTATCGGTGATGGTGATGTTCTCGGGGCAAACCTTGGTGCAGCACTTGGTAATGTTGCAGTATCCAATGCCGTGCTGCTTGCGCAAATCCGGCAGCCGATCCTCGGTGTCGATCGGATTCATCTCCAGTTGCGCGGTGTAAATCAGGAAGCGCGGTCCGATGAATTCGTCGAACAGCTGGTGATCGCGCAGCACGTGGCAAACATCCTGGCATAGGAAGCATTCGATGCACTTGCGAAACTCTTGCGGACGGTCCACATCGGCCTGATCCATCCGCCAGCTTCCGTCGGGTGCGTCCGGCTTGCGCGGCTTCAGTTTCTTGATGCCCATCTTGACGGTGAAATTCCAGGACACGTCCGTCACCAGATCCTTGATGAGCGGGAAAGTCTTCATGGGCTGAACCGTGATCGGTTGATCCAGCGGCAGCGTGTTCAAACGCGTCATGCACATCAATTTCGGCATGCCATTGATCTCGGCCGAGCAGGAGCCGCACTTACCCGCCTTACAATTCCAGCGCACCGCCAAATCGTTGGCGTGTTCCGCCTGAATATGATGGACAGCGTCCAGCACCACCATGCCCTCGGAGATTTCGGTGTTGTAATCGCGGAACTGACCGCCTGACTTGTCGCCGCGCCAGATTCGAAAAGTTGCGTTGGCCATCTCCTACTTCATCTCCTCGATAATCTGCTTCTGCTCTTCCGTCATCGGCGGCAACGTCTCCCGCTCGATCTTCATCGCACCGTCCGCTCCCTTGCTAATCACGAAATTGAAGGCTCCGTAGGCCGGGTCCTTCTCCGGATAGTCATCGCGAAAATGAGCTCCGCGGCTTTCCTTGCGATTGAGCGCCGCCAGCGCGACGGCTTCCGAGACCGTGAGCAGATTATTCAAGTCGAGCGCAGTGTGCCAACCGGGATTATATTCGCGATTGCCGCCGATCCCTACCTTCGCGGCACGCTGCTTCAGCTTCGCGATTCCATCCAACGCTCGCTCCATCTCGTCTTCGCGGCGAACGATACCCACCAGGTCCTGCATCAAATCCTGCAAATCGTACTGGACTTGATACGGGCTCTCGCCCTTCCGCTCGAAGGCCTCGAGCGACTGGCTGGCTACCTCATCCACCTGCGCCTGGTCGATTGAGCCCGCGGTATGGTCCTTCGCGAAGGTCGCAGCAAATTCGCCGGCGCGCTTGCCGAACACCACCAGATCGGATAATGAATTCCCACCCAATCGATTCGCACCGTGCAACCCGGCGCCGCATTCTCCAGCGGCGAACAGACCAGCTACATCCGACATCTGCGTGTCGGGATCCACGCGCACGCCGCCCATCATGTAATGCGTCGTAGGACCGATCTCCATCGGATCCTTGGTGATGTCGATATCCCCGAGCTGCTTGAACTGGTGGTACATGCTGGGCAGCTTCTTCTTGATATGCTCGGCTGCGTTCGGAAGCTTCTCCTTGATCCACGCGATATCCAGAAAGACACCGCCATGCGGGCTGCCGCGGCCTTCCTTCACTTCGCGCACGATGCAGCGCGCCACATGATCGCGGGTCAGCAGCTCGGGCGGACGCCGCGCGCTCTTGTCGCCCTGCGTGTAGCGCCAGCCTTCTTCCGGATTGTCCGCCGTCGAGCTCTTGTAGTTCGCCGGAATATCGCCGAACATGAACCGCTTGCCCTCTTTGTTCAGCAACACACCGCCTTCGCCGCGCACGCCCTCGGTGACCAGAATGCCGCGAACGCTCGGTGGCCACACCATTCCGGTGGGATGGAATTGCACGAACTCCATGCCGAGCAGCGTGGCGCCGGCATGATACGCCAGCGAATGGCCGTCGCCGGTGTATTCCCAACTGTTGCTCGTGATCTTGTACGCGCGGCCAATGCCGCCGGTGGCTAGCACCACTGCTTTGGCGTGAAACAGCTTGTAGCGGCCACGCTCGCGGTCATACCCAAATGCTCCCACCACGCGGCCGGCATTCACCAGCAGCGTAATGACCGTGCACTCCATGTGAAAATCGATGCCCTGGTGGATGCCGTGATCCTGCAGCGTGCGGATCATCTCAAGACCCGTGCGGTCACCCACATGGGCCAGGCGCGGGTAACGGTGCCCGCCGAAGTTGCGCTGCAGAATTTTCCCGTCCGCGGTGCGATCGAAGAGCGCGCCCCAAGCCTCCAGTTCGCGCACCCGGTCGCCAGCTTCTTTGGCGTGAAGCTCGGCCATGCGGGGATAGTTCAGATACTGCCCGCCGCGCATGGTGTCGGCGAAATGCACGCGCCAGTTGTCGCGATCGTCCACGTTGCCCATGGACGCCGCCATGCCGCCTTCGGCCATTACCGTATGGGCCTTGCCGAGCAGCGACTTGGTTACCACTCCCACCTTGACGCCGCCGGCCGAGGCTTCAATGGCCGCGCGTAATCCGGCGCCACCCGCGCCGATCACCAACACATCATGTTCGAACGTTTGGTATTCCGCTGCCATCAGAGAATTCTCCAATCCGTCCAGATGCCCATGGAGCACATCCTTACGTACAGATCGGAGAAGGCGACCCAGAAGAGGCTCATCCACGCAAACAGCATGTGGCGGCGATTCATGCAGCTTACGCAGTCGTACAATTTCTTGCGGATTGGCCGCCGCGAGAGCACATCGAACATGCCGCCCACCAGGTGGCGCAGCGAATGGCAGCCTGTGGTGTAGCTGCCCAGGAGCAGGAAGTTGACCAGCAGCACCAGCGTACCGACGCCAATGCCGAACTTGCCGTCAAACCACAACGCCTTCCACACGTCGTGCGCCAGAAACACCAGGAACAACAGCGCGAAATAGAGGAAGTAGCGGTGGATGTTTTGAATAATCAGCGGGAAGTAGCGCTCACCCCAGTACTTCTTGCGAGGCTCGCCGACGGTGCAGGAGGGCGGGTCGGCCCAAAAGGCTTTATAGTAGGCGCCGCGATAGTAGTAACAAGTGATGCGAAAGCCGCCGGGAAACACCAGGATGATCATCGCCACGGTGACGAAGCTGGGCAGGAAGGAGGGCATGGCGCCGAACCAGGAGTCTTCGCCCGGATGCCCAAAAATAAGGGGCGAATACATCGGTGATAGATAGGGACCGAAGCTGTAATGGTTGCCTTGGAAAGCGGCCCAATTGGCATAAACCAGAAAAGCGCCGAGTCCGAGGAAGGTCAGAAGAGGATAAACCCACCACGCGTCGCGCCGGGCTGTCTTGCCGAAACCGCCACGCTCTAGGGGAACGTCGATAGAGGACATGTGGAATCGTCAGGCTACCGAAATGGGCCGAGCGAAGTCAAGCGCATGCAAGGGTATACGATGGTAAGATCAGTCGCCAAATGGCCAAAAAGAAGCCCGGCAAGTACGATGTTCCTACCGAAATCCGGCGGCTGGCGCGGGAGCGCGTCGGCGCGGTGCCTTCGCCCAAGCTGATCGTGCCCAAGACGGAGCGCAAGAAGCCCAAGCACAAGCGGCCGCCGGGTGAAGAGGCGGAGTGAACGCTCAACTCCCTTGCCCGCCCTGGAACATCCCCTGGATCACCCGGATCACCAGCGGAAGCAGCCAGGCCGGCGTAATCGCAAAAAAAGCTTTACCCTTGGACGATTTTCCCAGGTAGGCCAGCGCCAGCGTCAGCACGATCAGGTACCAGATCTGGAAAATCGAAAAGAAATTGACCAGCCCGAGCAACCCGCCGTGAATATTTTGCAGGAAGATGTCGAGCCCGAAGGGAGGCGTCAACTGGTCCTGCGATGTGATTTCGTCCCCCTTCGCGCGAAGCACGATGTAGGTGGCAATACTCTGGAGCGCCGGAATCAGCGAGCAGGCGGCCATCAGCGAGAAGACGTCCCGGAATTTGGTTCGCAATCCAGCCATGGACGCCATGGCGCTGACCAGCCATCCAAAGAAGAGGATAAACACGACCACGATTACTGGTATGGCCAAGGGATAAAACTGGTAGATAGCGTGCGCGACCGTGCGTGCGCGTTCGGCTTGTTCCACCGGCGTGTTTTGCTGGCTAATCTGCTGATTGATCCTCACATCGATGAGGTTCATGACGTAGGGCAGCATGAGATACCCGGTAACGATGTAGATGATAGTCAGCGTTATGAGGGGCCAAAGCCAGGAAAGCGGCGCAGGAACGTCTTTCGCCGTCGTTTTAGGATCCACAAAGACGTTGAGCACGCCGATGAAGCCGTCCCCTACGGTCAGCTTCTTCTCTTCCACCATGTCCCACCTCCGCTGCGATCTGAAGTCCTGAGGATTATACCGTTGGTGTATGCTGTGAGTTCCCTCAACGTCAGGAGGAAAATGAAGACCTTTTATATCATATTCGCCGCACTCTCCACTCCGAAGGCCGCCGGGCAATAGGTAAGTTGTCTCTCTACCCCGATCCAGAATCAGACACCGGCGCCAGCCGAGGACGAAAGTTCTATCTGGCATTGGCCTGCTATGCAGCAATCGCGCTGCTGGCGACGTTCACCCTGGAGGGAAAGTTCCTGTGGGTGGTTTGGGTCTTCTTAGGCGGGCTTGCGCTGAAGACCTATATCGCTACGTTGAAACAGCCGTAGTTGTCCCTTAACAGCGGTACTGAAGATACCCAGTAACCTGTCGATATGAGTTTCAGAGGCAGGAGCCACTGAGTTTCATTTTGGAACGCGCGTACCGTTTCGGTATTTGCGGGTAGTCCGTACGTTCCAGAACGAAATCGGGATAAGCGGCTATGCCCTTAGTACTTGCGATTCATCCCACTGGTGGACCGCCTGGGTGGGGTTGCATGTCGTTGAGTCTCGGACCTATACAGTACGGGAATACAGACGACTCCCGTACGGACCCCGGCGATTTCCCCTTAGTCCCCTTATGGCGACAGGCTTGCACCTAGAGGATCGTCAGCCATGACAAGCCAGACTCAAAAAACTAAGGCGAAGGGACCCTTAATGAATACGACTGCGACGAGGATGACCGCGATGAAGACGCCGGTAATGACTGCGTCTGCGTTCAAGACGCCTGCGATCAAGGCGACGCCTGCACTCAAAACGGCGCCTGTGATCAAAGCCAAGCCGGCTCAGATCAGCCAGGCGACCAAGATCGCGCGCCGCGACCGTATCGTTCTGGAGCACCTGCCCTTGGTGAAAGCCATCGCGGTCCGGGTGCATGAAAACCTGCCCGTCCACGTCGACCTGGACGATCTGGTGCATGCCGGCGTGCTGGGGCTGTTCGACGCCGCCAGCAAATTCAATCCCGACAAGCAGGTTGCTTTTTCGAGCTACGCCAAGCATCGCATCAAGGGCGCCATCCTCGACAGCCTCCGCCAGCTCGACTGGGCTTCTCGCGATCTGCGCCGCCGCCACAAACAAGTGGAGGCCGCCACGCGCGAACTGGCAGCCACCCTGCAGCGCACTCCAACCGAGTCTGAAATTGCGCAGAAGCTGGGCGTCGACGTCGAGCGCTGGCGTCAGATGATGGTGGATCTTCGCAGCGTCGGCCTGATCTCGGCCTCCTCGCGCACCGCCGAGCACGACGACTTACCCGCTCCCGATTTCCCCAGCAAGCCCGAAACTCAGCCGGATAATATGTGCTCGCGCGAGCAGATGCGCTCCGTGCTGGGCGTCGCCATGAAGACTCTTCCCGAGCGATACCAGAAGGTCGTGTTTCTGTACTACACCAACGAAATGACGATGAAGGAAATCGGCGGCATCTTGGGAATCAACGAAAGCCGCGTCTCGCAGATCCACAAATCGGCTCTGGAGAAAATGCAAGTTGTATTGCAAGCCAACGGAATCGACTCCGTCCACGCCTTCTAGGCGGGCTTTGTGGCGCACGCAATCTTGCGTGCCGCATTCACACTCGTGTGAATGCCGGGCTATCAATGTACCCAAGCCAAAGGAACTTCCGCGCGCTCGTTATGACCGCGGGAATCTTCGCTGCGGCGATTTGTCTGGCGCAGGAACAACCTGCCACACCCGGCCTCGCGCAACTACTCAAACAGCTTCGCTCCAGCCAATGGACGGACAGGGCGGAGGCTTATGAGAAACTTAGCTCCGATTCGAAGCTCCTGAGCAACCATCGGGTGCAGAAAGAGCTCCTGAATTTATTGGGCAGGGAGTCTGGTTACCTTCGCCCAAAACCAGACGACATTTCCCATGAACAAGACGAGGCATTTGCCGAATATGTTGGAGTCTTAGGCGATACAGTCGATTCCTTCGCCGACTGGAACGATCCGAGTCAAGTCTGCGTCCTCGTTCATCAAGGTTACGATCCAGAATCGCCCTTTGCGGCCGAGCTTGCTGCGCACGGGAAGATCGCCCTTCCGTGCCTCATGCGGATGTTTCGGCACGATGTGGGACTGGTTCGAGCTGAGATTGCGCCAGTAATCGTTCAGGCGCTGGCCAAAACCACGGGTCTGGACGAAAAGACCATTGAAGCAGCAAAAGGCTTAATTTTGAAGGCTCTTCACGATCCGGAGGAAGCCGCTAGGATCAATACGATTGAGGCGCTAAAGTGGTTCGGAGGAGAGGACATGATCCCGGCACTGAAACAGATTGCCCAAAGTGACCCCGCGCCAGAGGTAGACGGTTACTCCATACGGAAATGGGCTGTGGAGGCTGCTGCGGCAATCGAGAAGAGGGCGGGCCGCTAATCTGTAAATTGCCAGCCTCACCGCCGCTTGGCCTTGATCCGGATCGGCGTCCCCTCAAAACCAAAGCGCTTCCGCAGTTGATTGATCAAAAATCGCTCGCTAGAAAAATGCAGGTCCTTCGCCTTATCCGTGAATACCACGAACGTCGGAGGCCGCACCGAGCCCTGGGTCATGTAGTAAATCTTCATGTTGCGATCGAATTCCAGCATCTCGACGAACCGGTTCAATTCGCCCGTGCTCACGCGTTTCGACGCCGATTGGTACGCCTCGCTTACCATCGCAAACAGCTTGTTCACTCCCGCGCCCGTCTTCGCTGAAACAAACGCAATGGGCGCGTAGGCCAGAAACTTCAGTTCGTCACGAATTTCCTCGGTGAACTTCCGCTTGCCCTTGTCACCGGCCGCGTCCCACTTATTCACGCACAGGATCACGGCGCGGCCCTCTTCGTCCGCGTAGCCCGCGATGGTGGCATCCAGCCCCTGCACTTTTTCCGTTGCGTCCAGCACTAACAGGACCACGTTCGCCATGCGGATGTGCCTGCGCGCCATCACCACGCTCATCTTTTCGGCCATCAGCTTGGTCTTGCCCTTGCGCCGTATGCCGGCGGTGTCGACGAAGACGTACTCGACGCCCGCGTGAACCAAACTCTGATCCACCGCGTCACGCGTGGTGCCGGCCACCGGCGACACGATCGCCCGCTCCTGGCCCACCAGTGCGTTCAATAGCGTGGATTTTCCAACGTTCGGCCGGCCAATGATCGCCACCTTGATCGCCCGCTTCTCCGGTTGCGGCTCTTCGGGTCCTTCGCCGCTCGCGAAATTCTTCGTGACATGTTCGAGCAGTTCGTCGAATCCGATCCGATGCTCTGACGAGATCGGGAAAAGATCCTTGAACCCGAGCGAATGAAATTCATGAGCCAGGCCCTCCCGCACCGTCGCGTCGATCTTGTTCACCGCCAGCGTCACCGGCTTGCCGAGCTTCCGCAGCACCCCGGCCAGGTCGCGATCGGTTCCCGTGATCTCCGCCCGCCCGTCGATCAGAAAGATGATCTGCGCCGCCTGATCCAAGGCCACGCGCGCCTGCTTCAGAATCTCGGTCGGGATCATTTCGGCGTCGTTGGGGATGATGCCGCCGGTGTCGATGAGTTCAAATCTCCTGCCCAAATACGACGCCTCCCCCATGATGCGATCCCGCGTGATGCCCGGCTCGTCGCCCACGATGGAGCGCCGCTGTCCGATTATGGCGTTGAAAAGAGTGGACTTACCGACGTTCGGCCGTCCCACGATCACCACCACGGGCAGTCCGGATTCGGTCAAATCGTCTGGGCGTGCGACCATATATATATCCCCATGCAACCCGAAGTCCTCAGTCCCTTTACCGATCATAGCGAAGCGCAGCAGCATAATCGCCTCACGCGCAATATCGCTATCATTGCGCACGTCGATCACGGCAAGACCACGCTGGTGGACGCCATGCTCAATCAGAGCGGATTATTCCGTGAAAATGAACACCACGTCGAGCGCATGATGGATTCCAACGAACTGGAGCGCGAGCGCGGCATCACTATCTTAGCCAAGACTACCGGCGTGCGCTATCACGGCATCAAAATTAATATCGTCGACACGCCCGGTCACAGCGACTTCGGCGGCGAAGTGGAGCGCGCACTGAAGATCGTGGATGGCGTTATGCTTCTGGTGGACGCGAGCGAAGGCCCGCTGCCGCAGACCCGCTACGTGCTCATGAAGGCGCTCGAAGCCAAGCTGCCTCCGATTGTCGTGATCAACAAGATCGACCGGCCGGATGCGCGCATACAGGAAGTGCTGAACGAAATCTACGATCTCTTCATTGATTTGGACGCGGTGGAGGATCAGCTGGATTTCCCGGTGATCTATACCAACGCCAAGGCGGGGATCGCCAAGATGTCAATGGAAGACGACTCGAAGGATTTGCGTCCGCTGTTCGAGACCATCTTGAAGCACATTCCGCCGCCGGCCGGCGATCCCGACGCGTCGCTGCAGCTTCTGGTGGCGAATCTCGATTACAGCGATTACCTGGGCCGT
>Ga0302325_10001116_pt1 | contig 69681 bp, 59 predicted proteins | sample Palsa_T0_2_FD_201948 | JGI IMG/M metagenome (GOLD analysis project Ga0302325, IMG submission 201948) | Peat permafrost microbial communities from Stordalen Mire near Abisko, Sweden - Palsa_T0_2 | ecosystem: Environmental > Terrestrial > Soil > Palsa > Peat permafrost | place: Sweden: Abisko...
AGGATGTCGCGGTGGGCGCGGTCTATCGCTTGAGCGACGTCGCTCTGGCTTCGCGCCTGGCATTCTTTTTATGGAGCAGCCCGCCCGACGATGAACTGCTAAGAGTCGCGGAACAGGGCAAGTTACACGAGCACGCCGTGCTGGAGCAACAAGTGAAGCGAATGCTGGCGGACGGCCGTGCCGACGCGCTGGTGGACAATTTCGCGGAGCAGTGGCTCTTCTTGCGGAACCTCAAGAACGCGTCGCCCGATCCGCAAATCTTTCCCGATTTTGACGACAACTTGCGCCAGGCCATGCGCGAGGAAACCAAGCTGTTCTTCCAGAGCGTGGTGCGGGAGGATCGCAGCGCGATGGATTTGCTGAACGCCGACTATACCTTCGTCAATGAACGCCTGGCGCGCCACTATGGTATTCCGAACGTCTACGGTAGCCAGTTCCGGCGCGTGACGTTAACGTCCGAAGACCGGCGCGGGCTGCTTGGTCAGGGCAGCATTCTTACCGTGACCTCATATCCGAATCGCACCTCGCCGGTGCAGCGCGGCAAGTGGATTCTCACAAATCTGCTCGGAATTCCGCCCACTCCGCCGCCGCCCAACGTTCCAGCGCTCAAGGAGAATGGCGATGGAAAACCGCTGTCGCTGCGCGAGCGCATGGAGCAGCACCGCGCCGATGCGGTCTGCGCCGGATGCCACAAAGTGATGGATCCGATCGGATTCGCGCTGGAGAATTTCGATGCCGTAGGTCAGTGGCGCAGCATGGACGATGGCACTCGGATCGACCCTTCCGGCACGCTGTACAACGGAACGCAGGTAGATGGCCCGGTGGCGCTGCGCAAGATGCTGGCGGACCACCCGGACGTGTTCGTCGGCGTGATGACCGAGAAGCTTTTGACCTATGCGCTCGGCCGGGGCGTGCAGTATTACGACATGCCGGCCGTCCGCAAGATCGTGCAGGGTGCAGGCGCTCACGATTTCCGTTTTTCATCGCTGGTTCTTGGAACTGTCGAGAGCGTCCCGTTCGAAATGAAAACCAGGACCGCGGGCGCAGTGGGCAGTTCATCAAACAGCGACGCGTCGAGATAAGGAACCGCAATATGAGACTGATCACCAAGAAACATATTTCCCGCCGGACAGTGTTGCGAGGCTTGGGTACGGCGCTATCGCTTCCATTGCTGGATTCGATGGTTCCCGCTCAAACGCCGCTGGCCAAGACTGCGGCGAATCCGGAAATAAAGCTGGGGCTGTGCTTCATTCCGCATGGCGCGGTGATGGCCAACTGGACGCCGGAGGGTGAGGGCGCCGATTTCAAAATCTCGCGGACGCTGGCTCCCATTGAGCCCTTCAAGGACCAGGTGGTGGTGGTCACCAATCTGGCGCACAAGATGGCGGCGCCCGGAGGTCCCGGCGATAACGGAGGCGATCATACCCGTTCTCCCGCTGTTTTCCTCAATGGGGTTCACCCCAAACGCACCGACGGCGCGGATATCCAGGCTGGCGTAACCATCGATCAAATCGCGGCGCAGAGGATCGGCCAGCGGACGCCGCTGCCATCGCTCGAACTGGCCACCGAAGACTTCAGCGGTCTGGTGGGCTCTTGCGACGTGGGATTCAGTTGCGCCTACATGAATACGATTTCGTGGCGCACTCCGACCACTCCGCTTCCGATGGAGATTAACCCGCGGGTAGTTTTCACGCGCCTCTTCGGCGACGGCACCAACTCCGCGGAGCGCCTCGAGCGTATCGAAGAACAGCACAGTATCCTGGACGCGGTGATGGGCCAGGTTCGTCATCTGGAAGGCAATCTGGGACCGAGCGACCGCAATCGCGTGGCTGAGTATCTGGACACCGTTCGGGAAATCGAGCGGCGCATCCAGCTGGCCGAAAAACAGAATGCGAATTCCACGCTGGCTGTTCCAACCTCGCCCATGGGTATTCCCGACGATCATCAGGAACATTCCAAGCTGATGTTCGATCTGATGGCGCTCGCCTTCCAGGCCAACATCACGCGGGTTTCCACCTTCATGATGGCTCGCGAGGTCAGCTATCGGACTTTCCCGATGCTCGGGATTTCGGAAGGTTTCCACCCTGCGTCACATCATCAGAACAATCCGGAGCGCCTGGAAAACTTGACCAAGATCAACACCTATCACGTGAGCCTGATGGCCTATTTCCTCGGAAAACTCAAAGCCACTCCGGATGGCGACGGCAACTTGTTGGATCATTCGCTCATTCTCTATGGGAGCGGCATGAGCAACAGCAACGTGCACAATCACGCGCCTTTGCCGGTGATGGTGGCCGGTGGAGCGGCCGGAAGAATGAAGGGCGGACGCCACCTGAAATACCCGGAAGGCACGCCGATGGCGAATCTGCTGCTGACCATCCTCGACAAGGCCGGCGTTCCCGAGGAGCGCGTTGGCGATAGCACCGGGCTGTTGACTGAGCTGTGATCGGAGGATCACCCATGAAAACACTTTACGGCATACTGCTTTTAACGTTAGCCGGCCAAGCGAGCTTCGCCGCGGGTACCGAAGTCGCCGATGCAGTTCAAAATCGCGATACTGCTGCGCTGCGGAGCTTGCTGAAGCAACACGCGGCGGTCAATGCCAGTCAGAGGGACGGGACCACGGCGCTGCACTGGGCGGCACACTGGAATGATGCCGAAGCCGTCGGGCTGCTGCTCAAGGCGGGGGCTGACGCGAAGGCAGTGAATCGATACGGCGCCACTCCGCTCTCCGAGGCTGCGGCCCTCGGCAACCCCGCGATCGTCGAACAGTTGCTCAAAGCGGGCGCCGATCCGAACACGCGCACCACGGCCGATGGCGAAACGGTGTTGATGACATCCGCCCGCGCGGGCAATCTGGATGCGGTGAACCTGCTGCTGAGCCACGGCGCGGATGCCAACGCCAGGGAAGCGTATAGGAACCAGACCGCGCTCATGTGGGCCGCGTCCGAACACCATCCCCAGGTGGTGAAGGCGCTGCTGGAACACGGCGCCGATTGGAAGATTCAATCTTCGTTCCGTGAGACCAAGATTCCCAAACTCAGCACTGCGTCGTCTATTTCTCCCATCTCCCGGGGCGGTTTGACGGCCTTTCTATTTGCCGCGCGCGAGGGCGATATGGAAACCGCCAAGGTGATGCTGGATGCCGGAGTGGACATCAATCAGACCGACGTGGACGGCACCAGCGGCCTGGTGGTAGGGATCATGAACAAGCAGTACACGTTCGCGAAGTTCCTGCTGGATCGCGGCGCGGATCCGAACGTGTCGGATGTGAAGGGACGCGCGGCGCTGTATGCCGCCATCGACGCGCGGGATGAAGACTGGTCCGCGCTGCCCATGCGCAAAGAGATGGACCCGCTTCCGAGCCTCGAATTGATCCAGGCAATTCTGGCGCACCATCCGAATGTGAATGCGAAGTTGACGCATAATCTTCCCGGCCGCAGTGGAATGGACTACGGCGATGCCGGGCTGGACGAGGGTACGACGCCGTTCATGCGCGCTGCCCGATCGGGCGATGCGGCCACCATGCGACTCTTGCTCGCGGCCGGCGCCGATGCCAAGCTTACTACCAAGGACGGTAACAACGCGCTGCTGATCTCCGCGGGAATTGGTTATCGCGACAAGAACACTCGTGGAACCGAAGCCGAGGCGCTGGAAGCGCTCGAGATCTGCATCGCTCAAGGTCTGGATCTGAATCAGACCAACGCTAAGGGCGAGAACGCGCTGCACGGAGCTGCGAACCGAGGGTCCGACCTGTTGGTCAAATTCCTGGGCGAACATGGTGTGCCGCTTGACGCCAGGTCCAAAGCCGGGTTTACGCCTCTCGACATCGCCATGGGAAAAGACAGCTTTGGCGCGTTGCCGGTTCCGCACGACAGCACGGTGGCTCTGCTGCGAAGCTTGGGTGGTCCTGAAGGGAAACGAGCCGAAGGAACACATTGATGAAAATTCGGCGGTTTTCGAATACAGCCGGCGCGCTCGCGGTCCTCGCGCTTGCCGTCTTCGCAATGGACGGGCTGGTATTCGCGCAAAAGAACCAATTCCCGTGGGACGATTATCGAGTCGAAGGCGACCTGACAACCATTCACGTGCAAGGCAACGTGTATATGATCCACGGACTGGGAGGGAATGTCGCCGTGCAGATCGGCGACACCGGTGTTCTGCTGGTAAATACCGGATTGGCGCAGGATTCCGCCAAGCTCATCGCCGCGGTCCGCAAGCTCTCCGATAAGCCTCTGCAATACATCATCAACACCTGCGCGCATCCCGACCAGAGCGGTGGGAATGAAGCCTTACGCAAAATTGGCGTGACCATCACCGGCGCCAATGTCACCGGCGACATCGCCGATGCCGGGCAAGGCGCCCAGATCATTGCGCACGAAAATGTCTTGAACCGGATGAGCGCTCCCACCGGCCAGAAGGCGGCGGCGCCGGGCGATGCATGGCCGACCGACACCTACGTTTCCGGTCAGAAGGAAGTGTTCTTCAACGAAGAGCCTGTGATTGCCCGCTGGCAACCCTCGGCGCATACCGATGGCGATAGCCTGGTGATCTTTCGCCGTTCCGACGTGGTGGCCGCTGGCGATATTTTCAATACGGATAGCTATCCTTTCATCGACGTGGAACGCGGCGGCGGCATTCAGGGCGAGATCGATGCTCTCAACAACATCATCGATATCGCGGTTCCCAAGCATGAAGAGGAGGGCGGGACGTACATCATCCCGGGCCACGGCCGTATCTCCGACGAGTTCGACGTGGTTGAATACCGCGATATGGTCACCATCGTGCGAGACCGCGTCCAGCACGCGATCAAGAAGGGCATGACGTGGGATCAGATCAAGACCGCCGGTTTCACGAAAGATTACGACGCCCGTTGGAGCGCCCAGGATGGGCCTGGTACGGCCGCCAATTTTGTGAGTTCTATTTACCGAAGCCTGATGGCTTCCGCGAGCAGATGAGATCATGAGGAACAAATATTTATTGATCCTGATCTTTGCGGGCTTGGTCCAAACGTCGGGAGCCCTGGCGCAATATTCCGGTTCGTTCAACGCGCAGCCTGGCATCGATCTGAGCGGCGCCTGGGCGCCGGAGCCGCACGAGGAAAGCGTCGGTAACCCGGCCATTGCGGATTTCCTGGGCGTTCCGATCACCGAATCAGCGCGTGCAGTAGGGCTGGCCTGGAGCCCGTCCCGCGTGACGGTCCCCGAGCATCAATGCCAGGTGCACGTGGCTCCCTACATCATGGGAGGTCCGCTCAATCTCCGAATCTGGGAAGAGCGCGACAATCAGGCGCAAAAGCTGCAATCCATTCGCATGTACATCAGCACGTACGAACAGAATCGAACCATCTGGATGGACGGCCGCCCGCATCCCCCCGCCGCTGCGGCGCACACCTGGATGGGGTTCTCCACCGGTGACTGGGATGGCAACACACTGACGGTCTACACCACTCACATGAAGGAAGGATATTTAAGACGCAACGGTCTTCCGGAAAGCGATCAGGCCACACTGATCGAGCACTTCATGCGGCATGGAGATTACCTGGTGCACGTGAGTGAAGTGACTGACCCGGTGACTTTGACCGAGCCGTTTGTGCGGACACAGATTTTTCACCGCACGCCTCAAGAGGGGCAAAACTGGCTTTATCCGTGCGAATCCGTGGTTGAAATTGCGAATCAGCCGCGCGGCGCCGTGCCGAATTTTCTTCCCGGCGAGAATCCATTTGTCGCCGAATTCGCGGCAAAATACCACCTTCCGCTGGCCGCCACGCTGGGCGGCGCTGACACCATGTATCCGGAGTTTCAGCAGAAGATGAAAACCATGCCTGTGCCGGCGAAATAGCGCCAGTCTCGCGATCAGATAGCGTTCTGGCGGCTACCGACCGATTCCATGGATGGAGCGCCCGGCGAGCGAAGCGTGCGAATATCCCGCATCGGTGGTTGGCCGAAGAAACGGCTGTATTCGCGGTTGAATTGGCTGGCGCTTTCGTATCCAACCTCAAAGGCCGCGCTCGCGGCGTCCAGACCATCCATGAGCATGCGTCCCCGCGCTGCCTGCAACCGCAGCTGCTTTTGATACTGCAGAGGGCTCATCGCGGTCAGCATCCGGAAATGATGGTGCAGCGTGGACACGCCCATGGCAGCGATCTGGGCGAGATCTTCCACCCGTAGCGGCTGCGCGTAATTCGCCTTCACCCAGGCGATCGCTTTTGCCGTCCGATGGCTCTGTTCTCCGAGCGTAGCGATAGCTCGAAGACGTGCGCCCTCTGCGCTCCGCAGCATGCGGTAAATGATCTCGCGTTGAATCAGGCCACTGAGGAACGGAATGTCCCGCGGCATGTCGAGCAGGTCCACCAGCCGGCAGCAAGCACTCAGGAATTCTGCAGTGGTCTCACCGGTCGCCATGCCCGGGCTGTCGGAAGAGGCCTCTGCAACCTGAATCTCCTCCCGGCTGAGAACTTCCCGGACCATCGGCATTTCCAGCTTGAGCGAAAGCGCCAGACAGGGCACCTTTTCACTGGCCTCGATCACCCGGCTGATGACCGGCAAATCGACCGAGGTCAGCAGGAATCGCGATGCATCGTAGATGAAAATGTTTCGGCCGAGTTCCACGCGCTTGCGCCCTTGGGCGATTACGGTCACACTCGGCTCATAGGCCATCGAGCACGGGGCGGTGGGCGCGGTTCGCCGGTGGAGCGTCAGCCCCGGAATATCGGTTGCCCTGTTCTCTCCGGCGCCAACGAACAAGGCAATCTTGCGAGCCAGCTCAATCCGCAATTCGTGAACCGGGCCTCGTAACGGTGACGCCTCTCCATTGCGCTGTTTCATGGAAACGGTTTAAGCCTCTCTAGCCTCAGTATAACGGTTGCCTCTGTGCATAAATCAATCATGCTAGAGGAATAGGCAATAAATTGGAAGGATCGGGATACCGCTTCAAGAGCGCCCGCCTCTAACCTGGAGATGAGAGAAAACGACATGGAAGGAAAACAATGAAAACGCGCAAGCTGGGGAAAAGCAATCTGGAAGTTTCGGCCATCGGGCTCGGCTGCATGGGCATGAGCTTTTCTTACGGTCCGCCCAAAGACAAACAAGAGATGACGTCTCTGCTGCGGGCAGCCGTGGAACGCGGCATCACATTCTTCGACACGGCCGAGGTCTACGGCCCGTTTTTGAACGAAGAGCTGGTGGGTGAAGCACTGGCTCCCGTCCGCAAGCAAGTGGTGATCGCCACGAAATTCGGATTCGATCTGAGTGGCAGCGATCATCGGCCGGGAGCGTTAGTCGTCAACAGCCGGCCGGATCACATCAAACAAGCCGCTGAGGGCTCGCTCAAGCGGCTCAAGACCGATGTCATCGACCTCTATTATCAGCACCGTGTTGATCCGAACGTGCCCATCGAAGACGTCGCGGGAGCCGTGAAGGACCTGATTCAGCAAGGTAAGGTGAAGCACTTCGGCCTTTCCGAGGCAGGCGTCCAGACCATCCGCCGCGCGCACGCGGTTCAGCCGGTCACTGCTCTCCAGAACGAATATTCGCTGTGGTGGAGGCGCCCGGAAGCTGAAGTGATACCGGCGCTGGAGGAGCTCGGCATCGGCCTGGTTCCATACAGCCCTCTGGGCAAGGGCTTTCTCACCGGCAAGATCGATGAAAATGCCAAGTTCGAGAGCACCGATTTTCGCAGCACGCTGCCGCGTTTCACGCCCGATGCTCTTCAGGCGAATCAGGCGCTGATCCATCTGCTGGCGAGCATCGCCGAACGAAAGAAGGCGACGCCGGCGCAGATCGCTCTCGCCTGGCTGTTTGCCCAGAAGCCGTGGATGGTTCCCATCCCGGGAACCACCAAGCTCGATCGCTTGGAGGAAAACAACGGGGCACTCTCGGTGGAACTCACTCCCGACGATCTCGGCGACATCGAGCGTGCCGCCTCTAAGATCACGGTGCAAGGGGCGCGTTATCCCGAAAGACTGGAGCGGATGACCGGCCTCTAATTTCAATCACGGAGAAAAGGTGAAGAGAATGGAGATCAAAAGAGTTGGATCGCAGCCTTTCGCCAAGGGACCAGCGGAATGGTTCACCGGCACCGTACGTATCGACCCGCTTTTTCAGGCCCCCGATCCGGCATTTGTGCAGGGCGCCAGTGTCACTTTCGAGCCGGGTGCGCGGACTGCCTGGCATACGCATCCGCTCGGACAAACCCTCATCGTTACGGCCGGCTGCGGCCGGGCACAGCGCTGGGGCGGTCCAATTGAGGAGATTCGGCCGGGCGATGTGGTTTGGTTCGCTCCTGGCGAGAAACACTGGCACGGCGCCAAGCCAACTACGGCGATGACACATATAGCCATCCAGGAAAAGCTCGACGGTAAGGTGGTCGACTGGCTGGAACACGTCAGCAATGAACAATACGAGGCCTGACGAAGGGCCGGGAAGAAAGCAATAGGAGCATTATTCATGTATCAGACCAAAGCTTATGCCGCGGCCGGCGCCACGTCGCCAGTTGCCGCCACGAAAATTGCGCGTCGCGATCCCGCCGAACACGACGTGCAGATTGAAATTCTGTTCTGCGGCATCTGCCACTCCGACCTCCATGCGGTCCGTAACGAGTGGAGCGAGTTCATGCCCACGGTTTATCCGATTGTCCCTGGCCATGAGATCGTCGGGCGCGTTACCACCGTCGGCTCGGCAGTTACGAAGTACAAGCCCGGCGACCTGGCCGCGGTCGGCTGCCTGGTGGACACGGACCGCACCTGCCCCCGCTGCAAAGCTGGGCTTGAGAATTTTTGCCCGAACCTGACGCTCACCTTCAACTCCCCGGATAAGCATCTGGGCGGCATGACCTATGGTGGCTACTCTGGCAGTATCGTCGTCGATGAGCGCTTCGTTCTGCGCGTCCCTTCGAATCTTGATCTGGCCGGGGCCGCGCCGCTGCTTTGCGCTGGGATCACAACCTACTCACCCATGCACCATTGGGGCGTCACAAAAGGCCAGAAGGTTGGCGTGGTCGGTCTCGGCGGACTGGGCCACATGGCCGTGAAATTTGCTCACGCGCTCGGAGCTCACGTGGTGGTGTTTACAACCTCGCCCAGCAAAAAGGAGGACGCGCGCCGCCCGGGCGCGGACGAGATCGTCGTCTCCCGCAACGCCGGAGAGATGAGCAAGCACACGGGCAGCTTCGATTTCATCCTGGACGCCGTCTCCGGCGAGCACGACATCAACGCATATATCAACCTGCTCAGCTTGGATGGCAATCTCACTATGGTCGGCGCGCCGCCGAAGCCTCTGAGCGTCTCCGCCATCGGCCTGATCGTTGGCCGCCGCAGTCTCTCCGGCTCTAGTATCGGGGGACTTCCCGAGACTCAGGAGATGCTGGATTTTTGCGGCGCACACAACATCACTGCGGATGTCGAAGTGATCCCAATTCAGAAGGTCAATGAAGCCTACGAGAGACTGTTGAAGTCCGATGTGAAATACCGCTTCTCCATTGACATGGCTTCTCTCAAATCGGAGTGAACCGGCGCATCAGACGTGCCAGATCCTGCAATAGCAGCTTTACGGTTAGCATGAAAGACAGCAACGAATCCAAAAGAACAAGGTTGCCTGACTTTATGATCCGAAGTGGGCGTTTGGTTTTGTTTCTGGTGGCGTGGGCGTTCGTGCAGACGGCCGCCGCCCAGCTAAATGATGCCGACGATTATCGCGGCGGTTGGCGGACCGACCAGGGTGAGCCACACACCTATGAATTCTCGATCCGCGGCGATATGGTCAGAGGCATCTATTGCACGTATTGCGCGGATGCGACCACGCTGGCTTTCGTCGACGGCAAATTCGGCGTGGATGGCATCACTTTCGTGGTGACGCACGTGAATGCGGACGGCAGCACCGCGTATCAGGACCATGCGACAGCCAGATTTCATGACGGAAAGTTGATGGTGAGCGGCGCCACTGGCGCTTCGGGCGGCGCCAGGTTCGAGCACATCCTCATTAAGGATCCCCGGGGACCGGACCCGCTGCCGGTTATAGTGTCCAGACTTCCCAAGGCGCCTCCGATTCCCGCCGTGGCCATCAACCAGCAAGGCGTGGGAGCTCCGCGGCCGCGCTACATTCAGCCTGGCCCGTGGAAATCATCGCTGACGGAGAAAGATGTTATCGGCGTCTGGCTAGGTTTTGGCGTAGGTGCGCCCAAGCAGTACTTCATCATTCGCAAGGTTGGCAACAAGCTTCGTGGAATGGTCTGCGGAACCTGTGACAACCCCTACACCATGGCGGCACTGGACGATTTCGAGATCGAGGATGGCGTCCTGAAGTTCAATATCCTCCACGAAGACTGGGGCGACGGTGAGCTGCCTACGTTCTATAAACACGTCACGGCACACGTGGGATGGAACGAACTTCGGTGTACTACCGCAGTGGATCATCAACCACCCCCGCCGCCACGGCCCGTGCCACCCGGCTTTGTTCCTGGTTTTTCTCTGACCGGCCCCATTGCGATCGATGCCACGGCCGGAAACCGCTGGCCCGAATGGCCTCCGCGGAACACTTCTTTGCCTCATTAGCGCGCGCGACAAACGCGTTAGGACGGCGCCCAGCCTGCGTGATCCACTGTTTTTCCCGGCGCGCCCGCTTCCAAAGCGGCGCGGACCTCTGGGGACAGCGGCAACTACGTAAGTGTCTTCGAAGCGACGTTCACGTAGACCGCTTCTGCCCTGCAAATGATTGGCTCCTGTCCGGCAATGCGAAACTCCGTGACCACCGTGAACGATGTGTGGCCTAGCTTGGCGGTGTACATGGATAGCTCGATCACTTGATCGAAACGGGCCGGCGCTTTCCACTCGAGCGTCAACTTAACCACTTGATAGTCGAAGGCGCCGCTCGCCAGCGCCTCACCAAATCCGATCGCTCGAAAGAACTCGGTGCTGCAAATGTCGACGTACTCAGCCCAGCGAGGATTGAAGACCACACGCTGGGCGTCACATTCCCCGTAGCGGACGCGAAGATAGTAGCGGAACGGGTTCGTCATGAGGCGGGATTCCACAATCGTAGCAGGGGAATCTTGAGACGTGCAGATGGCTCATGGAAAACCAACCCGCCAAAAGCCAACCCGCCAATCCGCTAGGATGAAAGTATCCCCATGGGTGCCGCAAGCGTGGACGTTAAGAAAACTGTCAATCTGCCCAAAACCGATTTCCCGATGAAGGCGAATCTGGCTCAGATGGAGCCCAAGACGCTGCTTCGCTGGGATACCGAGGGCCTCTACGCGAAGATTCGCGCCGCGCGCAAAGGCAGCCCCATGTATGTGCTGCACGATGGGCCGCCTTACGCCAACGGCAACATTCATCTGGGTCACGCGCTCAACAAGGTGCTCAAGGATTTTGTCGTCAAGCTCAAGACTATGGAGGGCTACGATTCGCCCTACGTCCCTGGCTGGGATTGTCATGGCTTGCCCATCGAGATCAAAGTCGACAACGAGCTGGGGACCCGCAAAGCTCAGATGACAACCGCGCAGATCCGCGCGGAGTGCCGCAAGTACGCCGCGAAGTACGTCGCTCTGCAGCGCGCCGATTTCATCCGCCTGGGCATCCTCGGCCAATGGCAGGATCCCTATCTCACCATGAGCCCGCAGTACGAAGCGGTGATCGCGGGCGCGTTTGTCGATTTTCTGGATCGCGGCTACATCTATAAAGGTCTGAAGACGGTGAACTGGTGCATGCACGATCGCACCGCGCTGGCCGAGGCCGAGATCGAATATGAGGATCACACTAGTCCCTCCATCTGGGTGCGCTTCGCTCTGACGTCGGATGCCAGTGCAATCGATCCCGCGCTCGCCGGACGCAACGTTTACGGCCTCATTTGGACCACTACGCCTTGGACCATCCCGGCCAATGTCGGCATCGCCTATCATCCGAAGTTCGAATACGTGGCTGCCGAAGTTGGTGACGCCGTCTATATCGTCGCACTTGAGTTACTGAAGGTCACCGCGGAAAAACTCGGCTGGGTCACATCAGAGATGACCGATCCGAAGGTGATCGCTGCTTTCCCAGGTGCGAAGATCGAAGGCGCTATATTTCGCCATCCTTTTCTCGATCGCGATTCGCTCGGCGTTTTGGGCGATCACGTTACGCTCGAGCAGGGAACCGGGGCGGTTCACACGGCTCCCGGCCACGGCCAGGAGGACTTCGACGTCGGAGTCAAGTATGGGCTGCCTATCTATTGCCCGGTCGATCCCGCAGGAAAGTTCTATCACGCAGAAGGTGCGGCTGGCCGCCTTCCCGAATCGATCATCGGAAAAACGGTTTGGCAGGCGAACCCCATCGTCAGCGAGCTCCTGAGATCGCATGGCGCGCTGCTGGGCGAGGAGAAGATCAAGCACAGCTATCCACATTGCTGGCGTTGCCACAATTCGACGATCTTCCGCGCAACCGAACAATGGTTCGTCGGCATGGATCGCAACGATCTGCGCGCCCGCACGCTCAAAGCCATTAAGGATGTGAAGTGGATGCCCTCCTGGGGCGAGGAGCGCATGTCCAACATGATCGCCACCCGGCCCGATTGGTGCATTTCGCGCCAGCGTGTCTGGGGTGTTCCCATCATCGCGTTCTACTGCGAAAACTGCCAGGAACCGATGACGGACAAGAAGGTTCTCGATCGCGTGGTGGAACTTTTCCGTGAACATACCGCGGACGTCTGGTATGACCGATCAGCCGCTGAGCTGATTGGTTCGGGCGTTTCCTGCGCGCGTTGTGGCAAAGGTGAATTCCGCAAAGAAAGCGATATTCTCGATGTCTGGTTTGATTCCGGCTCCAGTCATCTTGCCGTGCTCACTCCGGAAAGCGGGCTCCCGTGGCCTGCCAATATGTATTTGGAGGGAGGCGATCAATATCGTGGCTGGTTCCACAGTTCGCTTCTCGTTGGCGTCGCACTGAAGGGCGCAGCGCCGTATCGCGAGTGCGCCACCAATGGCTGGACGCTCGACGACAAAGGCCGCGCTATGTCGAAATCGCTCGGCATCGGCGTCGAGCCGGAGCAAGTGATTTCCAAACACGGCGCCGACGTGCTGCGCCTGTGGGTGTCTTCGGTCGATTTCGTCGAAGACGTTCGCCTTTCGAACACCATCCTCGAAAGGGTCAGCGAGGCCTACAAAAACTTCCGCAATAAGGTCTTCAAGAATGCACTCGGCAATCTGTACGACTTTAATCCGGACCTGGATGCCGTGCCCGGTGATAATCTCGCTGAAGTGGACCAGTGGATTCTGCTGAAAGCCGAAGAATTAATCGCAAAATGCCGTGTCTGGTACGACGAATATGCCTTCCATAAAGTCTACCGGGCGTTTTACGATTTCGCTACCACCGATCTGAGCGCCGTTTGGGTTGATATCGTCAAGGATCGTCTGTATACCGCCGGTGCCCGCTCCCTCTCGCGCCGTTCTGCCCAAACCGCTCTTTATCGGATCATCTACGCGCTGGTTCGTCTGCTCGCGCCGGTGTTGTCTTTTACCTGCGAAGAAGTCTGGGGCTACTTATGCAAACCGGCCGGCAGCCCCGACAGCGTGCATCTCGCCTTGTTGCCCGAACCCAGTGAAATGACCCAGGGAATCACGATGCTTCAACGAGAACGCCTGGTTCATTGGGACAACTTGATGCTGGTCCGCGATCAGGTTTTGAAGGCGCTCGAAGTGGCGCGAGAGGAGAAAAAGATCGGTAAATCGCTGGAAGCCAAAGTAGTATTGACGGCCGGCTTCGATCTTCACCCAGTGCTCGGTCAGTACGAGTCCGAACTGCCGGCGTTGTTCATCGTCTCCCAGGTACGTTTGGAGCAGGGAACTGAAAACGGTGTTTCAGTCGAAATCCAGCGTGCCGAAGGCGTCAGATGCGAGCGCTGCTGGAAATACACGCTGGATGTCGGCAGCGATCCGGAATTCCCGACCATTTGCGCGCCGTGCAGCGGCGCGATCAAGTAATGCGTCAACGGCTGCTTCCTTTCCTCATCGCCGCCGTCGTGGTGTTGCTGGACCGTATCAGCAAGGGCCTCATCAGGACCAACATTTCGTCCTACGATACCGTCAGCGTTATTCCTGGCCTGTTCAATATTGTCCACACCGAAAATCCGGGCATCGCCTTCGGCATGCTCGCCACGCTTACGGGTGTCTGGCGCGACGTTTTGCTCATCGGATTTTCCTCGGCCGTGCTGATCGCGATTTCCGCGATGCTGCTGCGGCCAGCGCGCCAGCGCGACTCCCTGCTGCGCGTTGCGCTGGGTTTCATTCTGGGCGGCGCGTTCGGAAACCTGTATGATCGAATTGTCAACGGCACGGTGACCGATTTTGTCGAAGTCCACGCCGGCGCGCATTATTTTCCGGCCTTCAACGTCGCCGACAGCGCCATTACCGTTGGCGCTTGCCTGCTGCTGCTCGACATGTGGTGGGCCAAGGAGCGAAAAGTAAGCCATGCTTCCGAAGCTAATATCGATCGGTAGTTTCTTTATTCCGACTTACGGAACGCTGGTGGCCATCGGATTTTTGGCTGCGCTCGGGGTCACCATCCGTCTGGGGAAGCGGGCTGGCCTTCCGAACGAGCTGGTAACCAACCTGGCCATCTATTGCGCGCTCGCCGGACTGGCCGGCGCCAAGCTGTTCATGATCCTGTTCGATTTCCAAACCTATTGGAACGATCCGCGATCGCTGTTCTCGCTGAGTACGCTGCAAGCCGCGGGGGTTTATCAAGGCGGCTTCCTGGTTGCGTTCGTCACCGCCATCCTCTACATGCGCCGGCAGCATTTGCCGATCCTCGCCACCTGCGACGTCTTCTCGCCCGGTATTGCGCTCGGCCAATCCATCGGACGCATCGGCTGTTTTGCGGCGGGATGCTGTTGGGGCACCGCGACGCATGTGCCCTGGGCCGTCACGTTCCGCAACCCGCAGGCCGCCGATCTGACCGGCGTGCCCTTGGGCATTCCGCTGCATCCCACGCAGCTTTACGAGTGCATCGCCGACGCTGCGATTTTCGCTTTCCTGTATTTTCGAATCGGCAAGGCGCACACTTCGGGCGCCATTCTCGGGTGGTATCTCGCGCTTTATTCGAGCGCGCGCTTCCTCATCGAGTTCTTCCGCTTCCACGAGCAGGGCCTGCACCTGGGGCTCTCATACACCCAGTGGATTTCGCTCGCAACGCTCGCCGCCGGCATTAGCTTGCTGAGCGCGCCCACTTTTCGATCGCCTCGAGCAGCCGCTTCGATGGGCAAGGCTTCGTAAGGAACTCGTCCACCGGCAGATCGGGATCCACTTGGCCGCCGGACAGCACGATGATCCGCGCCTTCCCCGCGATACCTTGAATTAACCGCAGACCATCCCCGGGTTCCGGAAGGCGCAGATCCATCACCACGAGAGGACACCCCTGCCATCGCTCCAGTGCTTCGGACGCATCTTGCGCGGTAATCACTTCATGGCCGGCGTGCTCCAGAATCTGTTTACGCATTTCGAGCTGGCTGGTGTCGTCTTCCACCACCAGAATCCGGGCCATCAGGCAAACTCGATGCGGGCGATCACCAATTGCGGCATTTGGTTATTCCAGCCGCTCGGAATGGCATCGAAGGGCATACGGAAGGCTCGCGTTTCGCCGGGTTTCAGACCCGTCACTACGATGGGAACGCGCTCGCGCAGGATTACTTCGCCGAAGGAGTTGTAAAAGACGCAGGTCACCTCCACATGCTCCACGGTGCGGCTGCCGGCATTGGCAATCTTGCCCTCAATCTCGGTCACCGTTTGCCCGACGTAACTTTCGGTGGCCTTCATGGTGACATCGGAGAGCTGCAGGTTTCGAACGTACGCCTTGGCATCCGAGGAGAGCGGCGCTGCCGCGGCCTCGACATGCGGGCGGTTGACGAACCAGATCAGACCGCCGGCTAAAACCAGGGCGATGGCCAGGAAAATATAGATGCCGGTTTTACTGCCCACTGACAGTCATCTCCCGGATCAGCAGCGTCGGCGACGCCACTGAGCCCCGAAACTCCAGGTCGGAGCCCGCAGCCTCCACGTCCAGCAGCATTTGCCGCAGATTCGCCGCGATAGTAATCTCAGAAACAGGATACGCGAACTCGCCGTTCTCAATCCACAGGCCAGCCGCGCCCCGGGAATAATCGCCGGTCACGACATTGACCCCCTGACCGATCAGCTCCGTCACATACAACCCCTGTCGAATTCCGCGAATGATTTCCTCGGGCGAGCGCTCCCCTTTTTCGAGAAAGAAATTGCCGTGTCCCACGCCCGCGTTTCCCGTGATGCCGCGCGCCGCGTTGCCGGTGGTGCGCAGCCCCAACTTTCGAGCCGTGTAGCTATTCAGCAGATAGCTTCGGAGCACGCCGCGATCGATCACTACGGTGCGGCGCGACGGGACGCCTTCGTCATCGAACGGCGAGGTGCCGAATAATCCGGGGAGGCAACCGTCGTCGATCACGGTTACATTCTCGGACGCCACGCGCTCGCCCAATTTGCCGGCCAGGAACGACGCTTTGCGATAAATGGAATCGCCCTCAACCGCTTCGAAGATGTTGCCGAGCAGGGATCGCGCCGTGACTGAATCGAAGATCACGGGCACTTTCTGGGTGGGCACTTTGCGGGCGCCTAAGCGCCGAACGGTGCGTTCCGCGGCCCGTCGTCCCACCGCGGCTGGGCTATCCAGCTTGGAATGGCTGCGCGCCGACGAGTACCAAAAATCACGCTCCATAGATTCACCCTGGCGAGCCACCGGCGTGGTACTCAAGGAGCAACTGCTGGTTCGATAGCCGCCGAAAAATCCGCGCGAGTTGGCGAACACGCGCTGACCGGAATGCGCGCTGAAGGAAGCGCCCTCGGAATTGGTAATGCGCGGATCCCAGGAAAGCGCGGCCTCTTCGGTTTCGAGCGCTTCTTTGATGCGTGCGGGCGTGTCGATCGTCTGGATGTCGTCCGAATAGAGATCCAGATCGCCCGGCAAAGAGCCCAGCTCGGAAGGGTCGGGCAGATCGGCAAAGGGATCTTCGGTCGAGATCTCGGCGATCTCGAGCGCCGATTTCACCATCTGGAGCACGCCGTCGCTCGAGAGGTCCGAGGTGTGGGCCGATCCCACGCGCTTGCCAACCAAAACGCGCAGTCCAGCGCGGCGCGATCCGGCGTCCTTTAATGTTTCCAGGTTGCGCATGCGCACGTGCGCCGAAAATTCCTGGCCTTCAGCGAGGGTGCACTCTGCGTCCTTGGCCCCGCGATCGAGCGCGAGACGCACGGCCTGACGGGCCAGATCGATCATCCGCCTGTGCCGCCCACCGTCATGCGGTCAATCTTGATGGTCGGAATTCCTACGCCCACCGGCACGCTCTGGCCTTCTTTGCCGCACAGGCCCATGCCTTCATCCAGCTGCAGGTCGTGGCCCACCATGCTGACGTGTTTGAGAGCTTCCGGGCCGTTACCAGTCAGCATGGCGCCGCGCACCGGACGCGTGATGCGGCCGTCTTCGATCAAATAGCTCTCCGACGCGCTGAACACGAAATTTCCGCTGGTGATGTCCACCTGGCCGCCCCCGAAATTCGCGCAATAGAGGCCGCGCGGCGTGGAACGGATGATATCTTGCGGGTCGCTCTCGCCGGCCAGCATGAAGGTGTTCGTCATGCGCGGCATGGGAATGTGCTGGTAGCTTTCCCGCCTCCCGCTACCCGTGGTTTTGGAGCGCAACAGGCGGCTGGATAGTTTGTCGAACAGATAGCCGCGCAAAATGCCCTTCTCAATCAGGACGTTCTCCTGCGTGGCAGCGCCCTCGTCGTCCACGTTGAGGGATCCGCGGCGGTTGCGAATGGTGCCGTCATCAACAACGGTACACAGCGGGCTTGCCACCTGCTGGCCGATCCGGCCGCTGAAAGCCGACACCTGCTTGCGGTTAAAATCCGCCTCCAGGCCGTGGCCCACCGCTTCGTGCAGTAAGACGCCCGGCCATCCAGGACCCAGCACCACCGTCATCTCGCCGGCCGGCGCAGGGGCCGCGCCCAATTGCACGATGGCTTGCCGAACCGCTTCGCGCGCGAAATGTTCCGGAGTCTTCTCGGTTTCGAAAAACTCCAGGCCCACGCGCCCGCCGCCGCCGGAATAGCCGCGTTGGGCCACCCCATCCCCTTCCCGCGCCAGCACCGATACTCCCAGGCGAGCCAGCGGTTGCCGGTCTGTACTCAGAACGCCGTCGCTGGTGGCCACCAGCACCTCACGCACGCTATCCACGTAGCTGGCCTGCACTTCAAACACGCGACGGTCCGCGGCGCGAGCGGAACGGTCCGCGCGCTTGACCAGCTCCACGCGTTCGGCCAGGCTGGTTTCCGATGGCGAGGTAGCGATCGGATAAAGGTCGTGCCCACGCGCGCTGTTTCCTCCGTTCCTGGTGAAACCCGTTTTGTCGACCTTCGCAGGCCCATTGGCGATGCAGGCCGCCACGCGAGCGGCTTTGCGGATTTTCTCCGGGCTCAAGTCGTCGCTGTAGGCATAACCGGTGCGCTCACCCGATATGACGCGCACGCCCACGCCCAGGGACACGCCTTGCACCGCGCTCTTCACGATGGATTCGTCGATGCTCAACTGGCTGGTCGCCAGGCATTCGAAATACAGGTCCGCGTAGTCTCCCCCGGCTGCCAGCGCTTCGGAAAGATAGGACTGGAGATCGTGCTCCGTGATGCCAAACTTCTGGCCAAAAAAGGAATCGGAGAGTGGCATGCTGTAATTCCAGCGTAACATTGGGGGGCCGGGGAGGTCGGGCTTCCGCCCTCCCGGGCTTGGGGACGAGGGCCTGTTTGCGCCAGGGCGGGGAGTCTGTCACACTCTAGCTTGATGCCAGGACGCCCTCCCCCGCGAGCGATTGGCGCGTGTTTGGCGCTGTTGTTGATACCAGCCGAATCACACCCTCAATCGGTGTTGCTGGCCGACGGTATTTCGTCCAAGGCTTTCGAGGGATCCCTGGCTCCGTTTCCTTCCGCCGAAAAGCTCTCCTACGATATCGAATGGCGATTGATCTACGCGGGCAGCGCTCAGTTGAGTCTGGAGCCAAAACCGGGAGATCCGCGCAAGTGGGATTCCAAGTTGCAAGTGGAATCGGGCGGTCTGGTCTCCAAACTTTACACCCTCCGGGACACCTATGACATCGGAATGGATGAAGGCTTTTGTACCACCGCTACGCAGTTCGATTCCACGGAGGGAAAGCGCCACCGCAACATCAAGGTGGTCTACGATCACGTGCGCGGCAAGGCCAGCGCCGTAGAGCGCGATCTCAACAAGAACGCCGTGATCAAGAGCTCGGAAGTGGATATTCCGGCGTGCACCATGGATGTCGTGGCCGGGCTGTACAAGCTGCGCCTGGACAAGCTGGAGCCGGGCCAAAGCAAACAGGCGCCGATGAGCGACGGAAAGAAGGCTGCCTATGTCCGCGTGGAAGCGCAGGATCGTGAGCAAGTAAAGATCAAGGCGGGAACCTTCGATACCATCCGCTACCAGGTTTTCCTGTTCAACGGCGTCCTTTATCCCCGTAAAGCCGACATGTTCGTATGGCTGACTGACGACGCGCACCGGCTGCCGGTACAGATCCGCGCCCGCATGAGTTTCCCGGTGGGCATGATCACCTTCGAGTTGACCAAGGACGAACACCCGTAGCAACTCTCGCTCGACCGCGCGGTGCCGCTCAAGGTTGGACGGAGTAGACCGAGACCGAACCAGAGCCGCCCTCCGCGACGTATTTTCCGGTTGGCGAGAGCGAGAGGACAAACGGGGTCGTCATCGTTGTTGCTTCTTTCAAATCTCTTCCCCAAAGCTCTTTTTGCTGGAATCCGCCCCATGGCATCGTTAGCTCCCCCCAGGATACAATTTCTTTTCCTGTACGAACGTTCCAAAGGAGACGCCGCTGCGGCACGCTGTAGTCGTTGTTCATGTCCAGAAACACCCAGACCTTTCCCTGGTGCGATACGTATTTCGAGTCCGTGATGGCCAACAGGTCGCCACCAGCGCTAGCTATCCCTTGCCAATCGACAGCTACCTTGTCGATCTCCACAGTCTTTGCGCCGGTCCGGGTGTCCCAACATGCCGGGTCCGCGCCGAGTTTTTCTGCGCGAGGGTTTCCGCTACAAACTAGCCTGCCCCGATCGGAAAAAAGGAGGCCACCCTCAAAAGTAGACAGCGCATCCCACATCCAGTGTTGCTTGATCCCATGATCCCGGGCGGCCACCAACTCGATAGTTGAGTGGGCCTGCGGCTTCGAGTAGGTCTGGACCGCCAGCGTGTCCTGCTCCGGCGATGTGTCGAGCACATCAGCTCGACCGTCTATCATCCAACTGTCAATCAGAGAGCAGTCGGACCCGACGATCCGCATCTCCGCCTTATCCCTGAAATAAATAACCATGCGATCACCGCTGAGAAAGCCGCCGAAATCCGATTCTTTGGGAAAAGCACAAGGGGCCGTTCCGTCAATCCGAAACATGACCGGCGTCAGGCTTCTCGTCACTAAAATCGCGCTGGACGGCGACCACACGATATTGTTTTCGGATGGCAAAGGGTAGGCTCTTGCGTTCAGTTCAAATTCGCGAAGAGCAATTTGAGGTTGAGCGAGCGCCACAACAACCACATGTCGAGGCCGAGGGTCGAAATTCCAGCGCGACCCGAAGCCGACGGCAACCTTGGTCTCGTCGGGGGAAAAGCGGATTCCCCAAACCTGCGCCACTGTGTCCGCCTGGTGATCTGTGAATTTCGAAAGATCCAGATCCCAAAGTTTTCGCCGCCCTCCCGATCTCGAGAGGAGTGCGGTGCTGATCGCTATCAGAGCCACGGCCCGAATCTGCTTCATTCAACCTAATTATGGCCGATCAATCCGGCCGCCGATGGTTTAACCGCAAGAATCGGATAGTTCTCGCCGACGGCTCCGCGTAGCATTGGATTATGATTGCACTTCAGATGACGGTACTGGAAGCGAACTATTGGGACGCTGTCGCCGCGCGTGACCGGGCCATGGATGGCGTGTTCTTCTACGCTGTGATGTCCACAGGGGTCTATTGCCGTCCGTCCTGCCCCTCCAAGCGTCCGCGCCGCGAAAACGTGGTCTTCTTTCGCGCCAGGGATGCGGCCGAACGCGCTGGCTTCCGCCCCTGCAAACGCTGCAAACCGGAGATCACCGATCAGCGCGATCGCAACGGGCAACTGGTGGAAAAGGTGTGTCGCTATATCGATACGCACCCCGACCAGCCGGTCACGCTGGAAGCCCTGGGACGCGCGCTCGGCATCAGCCCTTTCCATTTGCAGCGCACGTTCAAGTCGCTCACCGGAATCACGCCGCGCGCTTACGCCGATTCGCGCCGCCTGAAATCGTTCAAGGCTGGATTGCGCGAAGGGCACTCGGTTACGCGCTCCATGTACGACGCAGGCTACGGATCGAGCAGCAGACTCTACGAACGGGCGTCGTCACAATTGGGAATGACGCCCGCGCGCTACCAGAAGCAAGGTTCAGGCGTGACCATGCATTACACCATCGCGCCTACGCCGATTGGCAAAATGCTGCTGGCGGCCACGGACCGAGGCATCTCTTCGATCCATTTTGGAGATGCGGCCGAAACGTTGGAGGGAAATCTGCGCAGTGAGTATCCCAAGGCGGAGATCATCCGGTCTGACCGCAAACTCGCCGGGCAGGTGAAGACTCTGCGCGCGATTCTGCAAGGAGAATCCAATGCGCCTCTGCCGCTGGACATTCAGGCCACCGCGTTTCAGCGGCGAGTTTGGGAAGCATTGCAAGCCATTCCGCGCGGCGAGACGAAATCCTATAGCAAGATCGCGGCGGACATCGGCCATCCCAAAGCCGCCCGCGCCGTAGCACGCGCTTGCGCTACGAATCCGGTGGCAGTCGCCATTCCCTGTCATCGCGTGGTGCGCGAAGACGGCGCCTCGGGAGGCTATCGCTGGGGCGTCGAGCGGAAGCGGAAGCTTCTGGCGTTAGAAGCGGCCAAGTGAGCGCGCGGTGGGGTTCCAGGACTCCTAAGGGGGATCGCTGCTAGAGTGTCAAAATTACCCGCAAACGATAGAAACTAAAGTACTAAATCTCCGTTAAATCGCGCGCTTGCTTCACTTTTTCCACTTTGCCGTGCGATACTGGGTCCAGAGAGCCGCGAGAAAAAATGAACCAGTTAAGCGAGGCCGTTACTCGCTATCACAAAATCCTGGAAGGCGACCACTACAAAAATCTTTCCTGGGCACACGAACTCCAGGAACGCATGAAGGCGCACAATTTGGTCGCCAGTGGGAAGCCTGTATCTCCGGTTCTGCGTCCGCATTTTATCACGCGCAGACAGTACGCGGGGTTAGTCAAGGCAGTTGAGTCGTTCTCCATTTCGCTGCAACGCATTCAAGCCAAGGCGCTGGGAAGTCCGGCACTGCTGGCGCGCATGGAATTGTTGCCCGCCGAAAAGATGCTGGCGGCCGTGGATCCTGGATATTCGTTCCCCGCCGTCACTTCGCTGCTGGATACAAATATCAACAACGGAACGTTGCGCTTCTCACGCTACATCCCCGATACACCCACTGGTGTCGCGTATGGCGAGACACTAGCGGATATCTTTTACGATGCGGCGCCGGTGAAGGAATTCCGCAAACGCTACCGCTTGGAAAAGTTGCCGGGCGCCAAATACCTGCTACAGGCCATTCTGAAGGCCTACAAAGAGTGGGGCGGCAAGAACAAGAAACCGAACATCGCGATTCTCGAATTCCGCCAGCCTTTTCAGGCAGCGGAGTCGGGTGAGAGTGCGATCATCGCGGAATTGTTCCGCCGCGAAGGTTTGGCTGTGGAGGTGGTCACTCCCGAGCAGCTCGAATATCGGGATAATGTTTTGCGCCACGGCGATTTCGCCATCGACTTGATTTTCCGCCGGGTGAAAGTGCAGGAATTCCTGGTGCGGTTTGACCTTTCGCATCCTCTGCTGCGTGCCTATCGCGACCAGGCCGTATGCATGGTCAACAGCTTCCGTTCGGAGTTGGCCCAGAAGAAAGCGATCTTCGATCTGCTCACCGATGAAGAGATCACCGCCGATTTCCCCGCGGCGGAGCGCAAGGCCATCAAGGAATTCGTGCCGTGGACCCGCGTGGTGCAGGAAACCAAGACCAAGTATCGCAACCGGACCGTCGATCTTCCCGACTTTATTCTGCATAACCGCAATAAGTTGGTGCTGCGGCCCAATGACGACGGCGCCGATCAGCAATCTTTCCGCGGCTCGGAAGTAGACGAAGCCGTCTGGGAGAAAGCCGTGCGCTCGGCCCTGCGCAATCCTTACGTGGTGCAGGAAGCTTTGGATCCGGTGGTAGATGTTTTCCCGGTGCTGCAATACGGCCATCTTGAGATGCAGAAGATGCGAGTGGATGTTCACCCGCATTCCTATCTGGGCAAGGTGCAAGGCTGTTCGAGCTGGCTGACGGCAGTTGGTCCGTCGGGATTCTCCACGCTCTCCGGGATCGCGCCGACGTTCATTCTCGAACAAAAATAACCGATCCAAACCGATGGGCCACCTGGTACCTGCCGGGCCATAGGACTATTTCACGCTGAGAGTTCCCGTGGTATTTTATTTTGACCACTCATGGAATTCCCGCGATTTGCAACATGGGCGACAGTTTTAGCTGTCACATTGATCTGCGCGTCCCTGGCCAAGGCAGACCAGATCAACGTGCAATTCAGCGGGATCATCAATCTCAGCAACGCGCCAGGCGTGGTGGTCGGGGAAAGTTTTTCGGGTGGATTTAGTTATTCCACGAACGATCTGTTCGAGACATCGGTAGATGGCTTGTATGAATATTCGATGGTTTCTCCCGAAGACAGCCTGTTCGTTTCGGTAGGCGGGCTGGAAGTTTCGCTCGCTCCGCCTGTCAATGGGATGACCATCGATGTCGGACAAGGGCCGGTGTTTATCGATCCCAACCCCGATCAGGATTATTTCTCCATTCAGACTTCCTCCACCAGCGCCAGCCGAATTTCGATCCAATTGCTGGGAGACCTGGCATTCCTGACATCCAGCGCACTGCCCGATCCATTCAACGCAGGCGATGTCACGCTAGGCCCCGAGTCGCTGCCTTCGAGCGTCAGTATCTTTTTCGGCCCAACTTCGGCGGGTGGCAACATAACGGAAATTTCAACTGTCCCCGAGCCGCGCGGTATGGCGTGGGTGGGTTTAGCGCTGCTTGCGCTGGCGGCTTTGGTCTCCCGCCGCTCAGCTATACTTTCTCGATCGTAATCTTCGACCGAAGATTCGCCACGCCCGCGGTGTAGCGCGAATCCGCAACGGCAAATTTCACGGCGTCGTCCACCCAATCGTGAGCGGTGCCGTCGGAATCGTGCGACGCAGCGGTGATGGTGTATTCGCCTGGGCACAGGTCGCAGCGGAACGCGAATTCGATCCGCATGCGGGTTCCAGCCGGGCAACTTCCGGTGCTCACTTTCTCTAGCTCCGTATTGGTGCCGTACACCGCTAATCCGATGCGGGTACGAAGCATGATGCCGATCACGGGCTCCTCCACCGCGTCGTGGTAGCGCACCGCGACGCGCACCGTTGCGTTTTCGCCGCTCTGCCAAACTGCGCTTGGGCTGCCATCGGCGCCCAGCGTTTCGAGCGACAGAATTTCGGCGCGGCCGTCGCCTCGCCGCGTTTCGGGGCGCATGGGACTTTTCAGCGTGGTCCCCCAGGCTCGGACTTTTTCGGCGATACTGGCGCGGTACGCATCCAGCACCTCGCGCGGATCGCCTCTGCGCTCGAGCGCCCCCGCGTCCAGCCACCAGATTTCGTCGCAGAAAGACTGCAACAGATCCAGCTCATGCGAGACCATCAGCACGGTGCTGCCGCCGCTTCTGAGCCGCGAAATGCCTGCCAGTGCACGTGCGCGCACCAGAGCGTCGTGCTGCGCGAGCGAATGTTCCAGCGCCAAAATATCTACCGGCGAAAGTTGCAGCGCATCCCCAAGGCCAAGGTAACGGCGTTCGCCTGGCGCGATCACTTCTCCCGCTTCGGGCTGCGCCGCTCCTGACGCCAGGCGCAGCAGAGCGGCCTTACCTGAGCCTTTCTCGCCGATAATACCGATTACCGAGCCACTGGGAGCCGAAACCGTCAGATCGCGCAACGGCGGGAAGCGCACGCCGCGAAACTCTATCGCCATGCTAGATAGAATAACGCTTGATACTTGCATTCCTCATCGCAGTCACAATTCCGGCCACAGGTTCGGTCCGGTTGCCGCCGGGCGTGACGGAAATTTCTTCCGAAATTAAGCTCCCGGAAGGCGCGCACGACGTGATGATCACGGGCCATGGCAGCACGCTGCATGTCGCCGCCAACTTTCAAGGCCGTGCAATTTTCAGCTGCCAGGGCTGCCAGCGTATCCACTTCGCGAATTTTGCTATCGACGGAAACCGCGCGGCGCTCGAGAAGCCGATGCCTTTTGCTCCCTCCGCCAAATCTTTCGCCAGCGTATTCCCCAACAACGGCATTCTCATCGAAGAGTCCGACGGCGTTTCGATCGAGCATGTCGATTTCGCCAATATTACCGGCTTCGCCGCGCTCATCAGCCATTCCAAAAATGTCACCATCGATCACGTTGCGGTAAAGGACAGCGGATCGCGCAATGCCAAAGGGCGCAACAATACCTCCGGCGGAATTCTGCTGGAAGAAGGAACGGAGGAGTTCACGGTCGCCGATTCTTCCTTCAGCAACATTCGCGGCAACGGGGTCTGGACGCATTCCCGCTCGCCGCGCAACCGTAACGGCAAAATCCTGCGTAACCAGTTCAGCGAGATCGGCCGAGATGCGATTCAAGTGGGCCACGCGGTGGCTGTCGAAGTGGCGGACAATCGCGGGACACGCATCGGATTTCCTGTCGAGATTATTGATGTCGAAAACGCGGGCACTCCGGTTGGCATCGACACGGCCGGCAACGTGGAGCAAGCCAGCTACGAACGCAATCGCTTCGAAGAGATCAACGGCAAATGCATCGACCTGGACGGCTTCCATGACGGGGCCGTGCGAGGCAACATTTGTATCAATCGCCGGCCGCCGGAGGACTATGCGTTCGGCCACTTTGGGATCGTGTTCAACAACGCCAACGTCGACATGCGGTCGCAAAATATCGTGGTGGAAGCGAACCAACTGGACGGCATGAAGTTTGGCGGCATCTTCGTGATCGGCACGGGGCATAAAATCCTGCGCAATCGCATGCTCCACATCAACACGGCGCACTGCAACGAAAATCGCGCGAAGTTCGGCTGCTCGGCGCTGGGCGAGCCGGAGGTGCTCGAAACCGGCATTTACCTGGGCAGCCACGCGGAGCATCCCGACGCTGCGCGCGGCAATTTGATCGAAGGCAACACTATCTCCGGCTGGAAAATGAAGACGCGCTGCATCCAGGCCGCGCCAGGCGTCAAGCTGGCGGACAACACCATCCGCAAGAACGTTTGCACCAACGAATAACGGCTTCCCCGCTCAACGCGTCCCGACCGCGAATGCGTTTCCGCGGCAGCCATTCACCTCCAGGCTCACGGCCGCCAAACGGGGCGCATCGGCTGGCCAACGAAGGTTCACCTGGTTCGGACCTCGGCTCTCGTAAGGTACGGGACGATCGCCGACAAAAACACGGACTGTGTCACTGGGTGCGCCGAAGTTTAGCCCGTAGATAGAAATCAGCCGGCCCGGTTGCAGGGGCGGTTGCTGAAAACTTGCCGCGTCGACAATCCCCTGCGAGTTGATGAGCGGCGGTTGAATGCGATCGAAGGCTTCTTCGGCGATGCGCGCGGTCTGGGGCACAGTGGAAACCAGGACGGCCCACGCGGCTATGGCAGGAAGCACGGCTACTGCGGCGATCGTCACCTTGTTCACCCGAGCCAAAAGCAGGAGAATCGTCACCAGAGTGATGGCGCGTCCCAGCCAGGTATCCCAAGACGCGCCAAATCCAAGCACGATATGCCGCGGCCCTGGCGCGGCGCGGATCAACTGGAATCCGATGGGATCACTCTCCAGGGTTGTTCCAGGTGAGCTTGTTCCCGATACTCGCCAGCCAGCATCGTAGTTCGCTTTGAGCAGCACCGCTTCTCGCGGACCCAGGTTTACGTCGAGCGAAGCTTCTCCCGGCGAAATGCGATGGACTGCCACGGGTTGCCTGCCCGCGGCCCAGTTCACATAGGCTTCCAGAGACTTGAGGTCGGCTGTCGAAGCCAGCCGGGGCAGTTTGGCCAGCCCGTCCAGATCCACCACGGCCGCTTCCTGAGCTTCAAAATTCGGGACGCGATGAACCACGTCGCCCATGCCGTCATCCCATGCGATGGGAAGGGCGGCAAATTTGTCCGGATCGGAATACCAATGAAAATAATCTTGGGACGTGGCTCCGTGAACCACGAACCAGGGAACATTCAATGCGCGTAGCCACAGCTCGGCCAGGCGTTCAGAGTCCGCTTCACATCCCATCGCGACTTGGCGTTCCGCGGCAAAGATCAGGAAGTTGGTCGGGTCTTGTCCCGAGCCGCCCACCTGCGCAACGTCGGTCCACAGGTTGAGGTTACTGTCCAACTCGCCCGAGGCCAGCACTCGCGCTCCATTCGCATGCCCCTCAAGCCACATGGCGGTTTGATAGAGCGGAGTGGCGCGCGGGTCTTCGCTCTTCGGTTCCAGTTTCCAGGAATGCGTGATAAATCGAAATGAGACCGCCGTGCCAGCGGCGATCAATACGGCTGCGGCCACGGCTTGGGCTCGCCGGGGCGCCAACGAAAGCAGGCCCGCGATCAACAGCGCGAACGCTGCACAGAACTCGAGCGTGTAACGGTGGGGCAACGGCAGCAGGTAATTCCCCGCCAGCAGGTAGCCGACAACCACCAGCCCGGAGAGTGCGAACCACACCGCGGCCAGCGCAACTGGGGACGGAATGCGCCGCCACAGGGAAAGCCCCAATATGATCAAGGCCGCAGTCAGAATCATCCAGGTGACGCTGCTCCAGGGGGCGGCCAGCATGGTGTGCCGGAACACCATGGTGTTGAATAATTTCGAGGAGACGAAATAAGACGGCGTCATCCAGAACGCTGAGATCCCATAGGCGACGCCGATGAATCCAACCACCGGGACCAGCGCTGGTTTGACGCCGACATCCCGCCAGCGTGCCAGCACTAAGCCCGGGACGGCGAAACCGAGCCCGATCATCCCGGGCCAGCTGGTCAGGAAGACACCGCCGGCCAGCACTGAGGCCAGCGTCCACCGGTTGCGCCAGGCGGCGTTCAGCGCCGCGAGCGTCAGCGGAAGAGCCAAGGCATGCGGCGCTTCATCATAGCCCACCAGCGCCAAATAGCTCCAGGGCGCGTATGCGTAGGGATGAGCCAGGGCGCGCACCTTTGCCAGCAGGTAGATGGGAGAAGGGAATACGGCGTACGCCAGAGCGGCGAATATTGCGAGGAATCGCGAACCGAACAACTGGCGTGCGAAAAGGTATAAGCAAGCCGGCGCCAGGGCATATCCGATGCCGCTGATCAGATGAAATGCGTGGCCGATCGACAGAAAAGGAACGAGGGCAACCAACGAGGGAAAGACGGGCGGGTATAGATAATGGAAGGGCGAGCCGCCATATTGCAGCGCGTTCCACATGGAGCTGCGATCGCGAAACATCCGGGCAATGCCGGTGTAAAGGTATCCGTTATTCCACGGCTGGTCAGAAGAATCCATGAGGACCCAAGGACCAAGCAGCAGCAGATCGGCGATAAAGAGGGCCGCCGCAATCCACAGATCGAGTTTGACGGGGCTTTCAGATCCGGCCGGACGTGGCAAGCGACCAATTGTCGCATGCTGAGCTGCCTGCGCTCCACCCTCTGACATCGCACTCCGGTAGCGCGCTTGTGCGACCTTTAGTTTATGGATGAAAGCCGCTCCGTCAGCGAGCGCATGCGCGCCGATTGGAACCAACGCGCCCGGGAAGACGCGCACTATTACGTTGCCTTTGGAGGACGGGATCAGGATGAGGCGGAGTTTCTGGCCACGGCCGCCGACGTTTTGCGCTCCATCGAAGCGGAACTGAAGCGGCTGCCGGCGAAAGCCAACCGCCGGGCTTGGCGAGCGCTCGAAATCGGATGCGGCCCCGGCCGTCTGGTGAAAACGTTGAGCCGCCACTTCGGCGAAATCCACGGCGTGGATGTCTCCGACGAAATGATTGTCCTGGCTCGCGAGCGGCTGGCCGATATTCCCCACGCCCATTTCCATGCCAACAATGGCTCAAGCTTGGGCCAGTTCGCGGACGATTCGTTTGAGTTCATTTACTCTTACGCGGTTTTCCAGCACATCCCCAGCCGCGACGTGGTGGCCGAATACATGCGCGAAACCGCGCGAGTGCTCAAGCCCGGCGGCGTTTTCCATGGCCAATTTAACGGCCTGGCGCATCCCGGCGACGCCAATACCTGGAGCGGCGTGTCGTTCACCGCCGCCGACATCCGCGCGTTCACGCGTGATCACGGCCTCGAGCTCTTGAACCTGGACGGCGAGAACACGCAATACATGTGGACCACGTGGCGCAAGCCGCTTCCCTCCGTTGCCGTTTCAGGGGAGCTCTCGCCATCGATTCGCAGAGTTACCAACGCGTACACCGGCGAGCCGCTCATTCCCCAACACGGACGCCACGCCGCGCTGTCACTCTGGGTGAACCACCTGCCGGCCGGCTGCGATCTCAACAGTATCGAGGTGCTGGTGGAGCGCGAGCCTGGCGTGCCGATCTATGTGGGTCCGGCCGATGCGGAGGGTCTGCAGCAGGTGAACGCCTGGCTTCCCGACCGGGTTCGAACGGGACTGGTGCCAGTGGAGCTTCGGATTCTTGCGAAAGACGGCGGTCAGCCGCTCCGCCTCTCCGCGATTGCCCGCGTGATTCCTCCCGGACCGTTGGTGCCGCGCATCGTGTCCATACGGGACGGTGTCAATCTGGTGGTGGAAAACGCCACCAGCACCGGCCTGCTCAAGATTCACCTGGAAGAAGCGAACTTGCCCGATTCGGTGAGCGCCAGTGTGGACGATCAGCCGGTGGAACATCTGGGGCTGTTGCGCACCGATCCGCGCCCGCCGCGCTACGAATTGAACCTGGAATTGCCCCGTGGCTTGCCGCCTGGCCCCCACACGCTGCAGATCCGGGTAGGCCCGCGGCGCGTCCTTCCGGCAACTATCGTAGTCCGTTCGTAACGGCAATAAATTACTTGACTCACCTTTTCGCCTGAGTGACTACGCTTCTCGGGAGACTTATCGACTTGGCGTACGGTGAGCCAAATAAATTAATACCTTCGTAACGTACTGCACGGCATATAGATATAATCCTTGACGCACCACTACCTATTGGGGCATGATTGCAGACGTGCCCCAGACCCAAGTTAAGGGCTAAGGTTTTGGAGGAAAATAGATATGGGACTACTCGCAGTCGATCTCACCAACAGGATTTCGGAGTTGCAACCTACCGCCAAGAAAGCTCTTCCGGCCAACCAGCGCAAGGGCGTCAGCTTTCCTAAGTACTTCACCCAGAAACTGGAACCAGGCAAGACTCCGTACGACGAGATCAACTGGGAGCTCAGAACCGCCGCCATCGCCAGCGATAAGGGCGCCATCATATTTGAACAGGACGACGTGGAGGTGCCGGCCGATTGGTCCCAGACTGCCACCAACATCGTGGTCAGCAAATATTTCTACGGCAAGATGGGGTCGCCCGACCGCGAGCGCAGCGTTCGTCAGCTGGTGCATCGCGTAGTGGACACCATCGCCGATTGGGGCGCGAGCGGCCGCTACTTCAAAACCCGTGAAGACGCGGACAACTTCCGCAACGAGCTGGCGCACCTGATGCTGACGCAGAAGGCCTGCTTCAATTCGCCGGTGTGGTTCAATGTGGGCGTTTCGGAGCCGCGCGGCTATGGCTATTATTACGACGAAGCCACCGACAACATCGTGAAGCTGAAGAAAGGCGAGTCGAAGCCGCAGTGCTCGGCCTGCTTCATCAACTCGGTGAAGGATTCGCTCGAATCGATTCTCGATCTGGCCAAGACCGAAGGCATGTTGTTCAAGTGGGGCTCGGGCTCCGGCACCAATCTTTCGCCGTTGCGCGAAGAGGGCGGCGGACTCGGCGGAGGCGGCTCGGCTTCCGGTCCGCTCAGCTTCATGAAGGGTTTCGACGCTTTCGCGGGAGTTATCAAATCCGGGGGCAAGACGCGGCGCGCGGCGAAGATGGTGATTCTCAATGTGGATCATCCCGACATCAAGTCGTTCGTCTGGTGCAAAGCGAAAGAGGAGAAGAAGGCGCACACGCTGATTGATGCCGGCTACGATGCAGCCATCGACGGCGACGCGTACGGGTCTATCTTTTTCCAGAACGCCAACAACTCAGTGCGTGTGACCGACGAGTTCATGGAAGCGGTTGCGTCGGACGGCGATTGGTGGACGCGCTCGGTGGCCAACGGCCAGCCCAAACAACGCTACAGCGCGAAGGAATTATTGCGCGAGATTTCCGAAGCCACGCACCAGTGCGGCGATCCGGGCATGCAGTTCGATACCACCATCAATCGCTGGCATACCTCGAAGGCCACCGCGCGCATCAACGCGTCCAATCCTTGCTCTGAGTACATGTTCCTGGACGATTCGGCTTGCAATCTGGCGTCGCTGAATCTGATGAAGTTCGTCGGCCCGGGCGGCGAATTCGATGTCGAAGCGTTTCGTCACGCCTGCGATACGGTGACGCTCGCGCAGGAGATCATCGTCGACAGCGCCAGTTATCCGACCGAAAGAATCGCGAAGAATTCGCATGATTTCCGCCCGCTCGGTTTGGGCTACGCCAACCTGGGCGCGCTGCTGATGTCCATGGGCATTCCTTATGACAGCCCGGCCGGACGCGATTGGGCTGCCGCGCTCACCGCGGTGATGTGCGGACAGGCATACCTCACCAGCGCGCGCATCGCCGAAGCCGTGGGCCCCTGCCCCGGCTACGCCGCCAACGAAGATTCGTTCCTGGACGTGATCCTGATGCACGGCAAGAGCGTCAGTGGCATCGACAGCAAGCGCGTCCCGGACGATTTGTTTAAGGCGGCTGTGGATTGCTGGAACGACGCGTATACGCTGGGCGAGCGCGCCGGCTTCCGCAATGCGCAGACCACGGTGATCGCGCCCACCGGCACCATCGGTTTCATGATGGATTGCGACACCACCGGAATTGAGCCGGACCTGGCGCTGGTGAAATACAAGAAGTTGGTGGGCGGCGGCATCATCAAGATCGTCAACAACACCGTGCCGCAGGCGCTCATCAAGCTCGGATATACGCCCGAGCAAGTGGAGATGATCGTCACCCACATTGATTCCACCGGCACCATCGAGGGCGCGCCCGCGCTCAAGGACGAGCATCTGCCGGTCTTCGATTGCAGCTTCCGCCCGCAAAACGGAAAGCGGTCCATCCACTACATGGGGCACGTGCGCATGATGGCCGCCACGCAGCCTTTTATTTCCGGCGCGATTTCGAAGACCATCAACATGCCGGAAGAGTCCACTGTCGAAGACGTGATGGATGCATACATGGAGAGCTGGCGCCTGGGGTTGAAGGCCGTGGCGATCTATCGCGATAATTCCAAGCGTTCGCAACCGTTGAGCTCGGGGACCGGCAAGGGTGAGAAGAAGGCCACTGCATCCGCTGGCGCGCTGGCCCCGGCTGTGACGGAAAAGATTGTTTACCGGCCGATCCGCCGCAAGCTGCCGGACGAGCGGAAATCGATCACGCACAAGTTTTCCATCGGCGGGCACGAAGGCTACATCACCGTCGGCATGTATGAGGATGGAACGCCCGGTGAGGTGTTCATCTCGATGGCCAAGGAAGGCTCCACCATCAGCGGCTTGATGGATAGCTTCGCCACCAGCATCAGCTACGCGCTGCAATACGGCGTGCCGCTGAAGTTCTTCGTCGACAAGTTCAGCCACGTCCGGTTCGAACCCAGCGGATGGACGGGGAACCAGCAGGTGCCCTATGCCAAGTCCATCATGGATTACATTTTCCGCTGGCTGGGCGCGAAGTTCCTCGGTCCGGAGTATGCCGCCAACGAAGCCGGCGATGCGCCAGTGCTGCGCGCCACCGAACCCGAACCGCAACAGGCCCTGCCGTTCGCCCCGGCGGTGAGCGACGCTCCGATGTGCTCGGAATGCGGCGGGTTCATGACGCGCAACGGCAGCTGCTACAAGTGCGAGAACTGCGGCGGAACCAGCGGTTGTAGCTAAAGCCGATTCACCGATTCATCACGATTTGGTGGGAGGTGTCAATCCTCCTTGTCCTTGGGGCGGCTCGTCGGAGCCGCCTTTTTCACGCCTTGTCTTTAGGTCTCTTAAAGTGCGCCTTAGCAAGCAGGCTTTCATCGTAGTTTTCCAATCGCTCAGAGACTCTATCTTCCGAGTAGTGCGGTGGAACGCCCACGTTCTGCGCGCGGCGCTGGAACGAGCACTCAGTGCAGATAAACCACGTTCGGTAGATTCCCTCTCCCGGATGAGTGAACCAAACTGATACGGAATGCTGGTGGTAGTTTGGACATTCAAGTGCATCGAGGGTTCCCGCATCGGCGTCCTTAAGCAGCCTCACCATGTGAGCCAATCGCTCGTCCATGGGTCTGTCGGGATGCTTCATATTAATTCAACCTTGCTGGTTCTCATCTTAACGTGGACAGAAGGTTGCAGCGCGTCAGTTACACTGAAGTCAATGAACCAAACCGTGCCGCTCTGGGCGATGTGGATCGCTTGGTTGTGTTCCTTTTGCACGATATTCGTCGTGGCGCTGGGAGAGTACCTTAAGATTCGTAGCATCGATCGTCTAACTGATAGGTTGGGACCGCCTCTTCAGCAGTAGCACTTATGGCCACCCGAACATTTCTTACCTTCGAACAATTCGAAAAATACCCGGACGACGGCCACAAGCACGAGCTTCTGCAAGGAGAGCACATCGTCATGCCTCCGCGGAAATCGTACCACTCCGATGTACAGCATCTGCTTTTACGCATCTTGCAGCCCTACGTCGACAATCATGGGCTCGGCGACATCCGTGTCGAGGCAGGCTTTAGGCTGTCCGAAGACACATGGGTGCAACCGGACGTGAGCTTTTTGAGAACGGCGCAACTTCGGAGCGCGCGGCCCGGAGGATACTTTGAAGGCTCCCCGGCCTTGGCCATCGAAGTCGCCTCGGATTCGAACACTGCGGCGCAGCTCGACTTGAAAATGGAACTGTACTTCGCGCACGGGGCCGAGGAAGTGTGGGTCGTTTTTCCACAAACCCGCCGCGTCCGTGCGCATTTCCCGGATGGCCACAGCGAAACGCTCGCTCGGGAACTTCAATCGGCGATGTTCCCCGGCTGGTCCGCACCCTTGTCCTCGATATTTCCATCTTAATCGTCAAGATTTGCCAAGACAGAGGAAAAGTCTCAATCTTCTTCCATTACGGGCGATACGTATGGATGTGGAGATTGATTCAGCATGTCGATTTCAGCTTTATCCTCTAGCTTAATCAGCGACCTGGCGCCGCGGCAGTGGCAGAATCCGTTCCAGGAAATCAAGCAGGACTTCCAACAACTCGCCAGTGCGCTTCAGTCTGGCAACTTGTCGGGCGCGCAGTCCGCCTATGCCAATATTCAACAGTTGTTGCAGGGCAGTCAAGGCTCGTCGGCTTCGAACACCAGCTCGACTTCGGCCGGGTCGAACACGCTCCAGAACGATTTTCTAGCGCTCGGCCAGGCGCTCCAGTCCGGCGACCTGAGCACGGCGCAGAGTGACTTCGCCCAATTGCAGAGCGACGCCGCGTCGGCAAACGCGGAGGCTCAAGAGGCCCAACAGGATTACGCGCAACTGGGTAGCGATCTTCAGTCCGGCGACCAGCCTGGCGCACAGACGGACTATTCCAACCTGAAGCAATTGGTGCAGGCTTATCAGGGCCCCGCGAAATCCGATAGCGCCATCCAGAGCGATTTTGCCACGCTCGGCCAGGATCTCCAGTCCGGCAATCTGACGCAGGCCCAGAGCGAGTTTTCACAATTGCAGAGCGATCTTGCGAGCGCAGCCCAGCCTCAAACACAGAATCCGGTCCAACAGGTGAGGCAAGATTATGGTCAGCTCGCCAGTGCCCTGCAATCCGGCAATTTGACGGACGCGCAGTCGGCCTTTGCCTCCCTCGAGCAGGCGCTCCAGACGCAGAGCGGAACGGCGAGCACAGCTTCCAACACCACTTCCACTAACAATAACGACCCGATCGCGAACGACCTGAATGCGCTCGGCCAAGCGCTCTCATCCGGCAGCCTCACTCAGGCGCAGACCGCCTTTTCGCAATTACAAAGCGACATTCAGACGGCCGAGCAGGCTGCCAACCCGCAGACCCAGGGCTCTGGGCAATGGCCTGGGGCCGATTGGCACGATCAACAGCAGCAGTGGGGCGGCGGCAGCCAAAACTCCTCCTCGACGGCGTCTTCCTCCAACGCTTACAACTCGCGCAACAGCAGCTCCAGCATAAACGTCTACGCCTGACGCAGGCCCCTAGCGCGCAGTTCCCGCTCCAGTTGCTCCGCCGACAGAAATTGGACCGCGTCCATTCCGAGCTCGCGCGCGGCTGTCACATTCACCGCCAGATCGTCGGTGAAAAAACAAGCCTCGGGCTTGCGTTGCGCACGCGCCATCGCCTCGTGGTATATCTTCGCCTCCGGCTTCGCAGCGCCCACCTGATAGGAAAGCACGAAGTCATCAAAATGCCCGAGCAGGGGATAGGCTTCCTTCAGCATCGCGAAATGGATGGGATTGGTGTTCGATAGCGCCAGCAACCGGTAGCGGCGGCGGAGATCTTCGAGCAGCGCCTCGGGAACCAGGGGCTCTGGCTCGAAAACGCAGTTCCACCAGTCACAGAACTCCCCATAGTTGATCTTCAAGCGGAGAGCGGCGGAAAGTTCGCGAAAGAATGGCTCGGCCGCGATTTCGCCTTTTTCGAACGGCCGCACCAATCCGGTGGCGCGAATTCGCGCCGCTACTTCATCTTTAGAGCAAACGCAAAGCTCGGCCATCCGCGCGTAGGCCAGATCAACATTGAAGGGGATGATGACATTGCCCAGGTCAAAGAAAATGGCTTCGATCACCGATTATCTACGCCTCGATCGCTCTTACCAGGCGCTGGCGGGAATATCGAATCAACTGATCGTCCTTGGTGAGCAGCGTGGCGCCCAAAACTCGGGCGGTTGCCACCAGCATGCGGTCCGCCGGGTCTCCATGCAAATCCCCGGGAAGGTGTACGCTTTCAATCATTATCTCGGCCGTCAGCGGCGCTACGTCGATTCCTGGCTTACTCAACGCTTCGTCTACCCATGTTCGGACGTTCATCGGGAGCGCGACGCGTCCTCGCTTTTCCAGCATCGCGAGCTCCCAAATTGAGATCACCGAGATACGCAAGTTGCCCTTGGACTCCGCACCTCGGATTGCATCCAGCGCGACTTTGGAGAGTTTCTGGATGAGACCTAACTGGGCCCATAACCAGCAATGCGTATCCATGAGCAACAGGGCGTTGCTCATCAATTAGTCGCCATCCGCTTTCCAGGTTACGTCGATAGGAGCAACGATATCGCCGACAATCTCCATGGTGCCCCTCATGCTTCCGACGAAGCTTTCCGCGTGATCGTCCAAAGGGACCAGCTTCGCCACTGGTTTGCCCCGCTTGGTGATGATGACTGGTATGCGTAACCGCTGCACTTCATCGATCACTTTGAGGCACTTCGCCTTGAACTCGCCGGCCGGAAGTTTATTGCTCATGACTATGGTCATTATAGCATGACCACTGAGGGTCTGTCGGCCCTCTTGGGGTTAGGGATTGGGGATTGGCGAACTGGCAGGTACGTAACGGAAAGTGCCTGGCCCCCAACCCCCAACCCCCAATCCCGAGTCTTCGAGCCTCACCGCACGGTATAATTGAGACAAATGGACATTTACGAGGAAGTGGTCCGGCTGCGTCGCCTGGGCCAAAAGTGCGCCCTCGCGACAATCGTCCAGGTGAACGGCTCCATTCCGAGTTACGAAAGCGCTAAATTGCTGGTGCGCGAAGACGGCTCTATGATCGGCACCGTGGGTGGCGGATGCGTGGAAGCCGAAGTCTGGAACGCCGCGCGCGAAGTGATGGAAACCGAGCGTCCGCGCCAGATGAACTTCAGCCTCGGGCAAGACGCCGCGTACGACAACGGCCTCATCTGCGGAGGACAACTCAGCGTGTTTGTCGAGCCCGTGGTTCCTCAGCCCCGCGTCTTCATCTTCGGCGCCGGCCACATTTCGAAGAGCATCTCTAAGGTCGCTGTCCTCGCGGGGTTCGCCTCCGTGGTGGTCGACAATCGCGAAGCCTTCGCCAACCGTGAGCGCTTTCCGGAGGCCGACGAAGTTCACTCCGAAGAGTACGAGGAAGTGTTTCCGAAGCTCCCCATCCGCGACACCAGCTATGTGATTATCGTCACGCGGGGCCATCGCGACGACATGCGCGTGCTGCGCTGGGCGGTGGAAACCAACGCCAAGTACATTGCGATGATCGGCAGCAAGCGTAAAGTAATCGGCGTGGTGAAGGAACTGGAGAAGGAAGGCATCGGGCGTGCTGCTTTTGAGCGCGTATTCGCACCCATGGGACTCGAGATCGGCGCCATAACGCCGGAAGAAATCGCAGTCTCGGTGGTTGCGGAGATGATCGCGATCCGGCGTGCGCCGGATGCGGAGTGGCGCACCGCTGCCAAATCGATCTTCGCGAGCGAGGCGTCGCGCGCCGTTCTCAAGTGACCTGCGGCGGGAAAATCGCCGGAATCATTCTCTCGGGCGGCGCATCTCGCCGCATGGGAAGCCCGAAAGCTCTCCTCCGATTTCAGAATGAAACATTCCTGGACCGGCTCATCCGGGTATTCTCTGCGGTTTGCGCTCCCATCATCGTGGTGGTGGGAGAGCACGCGCGCGTGATTCGCGGAGGTATCGAGCGCGGCTGCGACGTGCTCTTCGCCGAGAATCCGGATCCCGAGCGCGGTATGCTGAGTTCGCTGCAATGCGGACTGGCGCTGGTTCCCGCGGACGCCGACGCGGCCATGTTTCTGCCGGTAGATCATCCGAACATGGAAGCGTCTACCATCGAAACGCTGGCCGCCCGCTTCCGCGCCGTTCGCGCTCCGGTCATCGTACCTACTTACGCGGGCGAGCATGGCCATCCGGTTTGCATCGCTCGCCAGGTGGTTGACGAACTGCTCGCGCTGCCGCTGGATGCGAAAGCCAGCGATGTAATCCATCGCCACGTGGCGCGGACCATCTATGTCCCGGTTTCCGATACAGCGGTCGTGACCGACGTGGACGATCCGGCGGCGTACGCCGAGCTGCTGGCCCGGCAACATTCATGAAAAGGCCCCTGTGAAAAAGATCTGGCGCTGGTTAGGCATCGCGGTGCTGCTGGTGGTGTTGGTGGGCTTGGCCGCGCCCCGGGTGAGCGCCAATCGTTTTCGTCCGCGTATTGAGGCCGCGCTCGAAGCTGCGCTCAACCGCCCTGTCACGCTGGGCGCCGTGCACCTGAATCTTTTTACCGGTCCGGGCTTCACCGTGGATGACGTTTTAATCGATGATGATCCTGCGGCAGGCATCGAACCGTTCGCGCACGTGGAGCACATGCAGGCGCGCATCCGCTGGGCCAGCTTGTTTTCGGGCCAGCTCGCGTTCTCCAGCCTGCGACTCGATACACCGAGTGTGAATGTGGTCAAGATGCCGTCGGGGCCCTGGAATATCCAGCCGCTGCTAGACCGCCGTACGGCTGATGGCGCACCGCATCGCCGCAACCTACCGGACATTCAAATCCGAAGCGGACGCATCGACTTCAAATTCGGCGATACCAAGTCCGTCTTCTACATCAGCGACGCCGACGTGGATGTTTATCCTAACGAGAATGGCGAAGTGGTGATCCGCTTCTCCGGCGCGCCCGCGCGGACCGATCAGGCATCGCAGAGTTTCGGCGAACTCACGGCGCGCGGTCTGCTGCAGTCTGGCGAAAACGGTGAGAACCAGCTCAGCATGGGCGTTCATCTGGATCGGACCGCGATCTCCGAACTTACGCGTCTGTTCCATGGCCGCGATCTGGGCGTGCATGGATATGTGTTGGCGGATGCCAAGCTGGCCGGACCGCTGTCTAAGATCGGCATCACCGGCGACCTGAACGTCAGCGATGTGCATCGCTGGGATTTGATGCCCGCGCCCGGGGAAGGCTGGACCATTCATTATCGCGGGCTGCTCAATTTGAATGGCCATCATCTCGAGCTGGCCTCTCTCGCCACTCCCCCCCAGCCCGATCCGGTGTCTGTGGAGTTCCAGTTGGACGATTATCTGGCTGCCCCGCGATGGTCCGGCAATCTGCAATTCCACGATCTGCCTGCCGCCTCGCTGGTGGAAACAGCACGGCACTTCGGTGCACCGCTGCCGCCCGGTGTTCAGGTGGATGGAAAAGTAGCGGGCGGCATCGGTTATTCGAGCCAAAGCGGCATGCGAGGTCAGTTGGGACTCACCAGCGCTTCCGTCAAGTTTCCGCAAGGAGGCTCCGCCAAACTGGAGTCCGCACAAGTCGAAATTACCGACGGCAAGGTCGGGCTGGCGCCGTCGGACGTAGAGATGGAAGACGGCCAGAGCGTGCAGATCGAAGGCGAATATGCCCTCGACAATAGCCATGTGGCGTTCCGCATCACGACGCGACAGCTCTTGGCCGGCCCCACCCGTGGCTCCGCCCAGCCGGGCGCCGCGAGTTTGTTGGACGCCGCGCCGATCCCCCTGCTGGAGCAGCTTCATCAAGGCTCCTGGAAAGGTTGGATCGCCTATGAGAAGACCGCCGAAAATCCCGGCGTCTGGTCCGGCTTATACGATCTGCAAAATGCCGTCATTGATATTCCCGGGCTGGCTCTGCCCGTTCGGTTGGCCTCGGCAAACGTGCAGATGAGCGACGCGGGAATCCAACTCACGCGCATGCGGGGGCGCGCCGGCGCCGTGAAATTCGAGGGTGACTATCGGTTTGACGCTTCAGCCGCACATCCGCACCGCCTGCGGCTGACCGTTCCCGAGCTGCAGGTCCCGAGCATCGAGAGCCTGATGATGTCCGCTCTGCGCCGCAACGAAGGTTTTCTGGCGCGCGCGTTCCGGCGGGACCGGCCTCTTCCAAAGTGGCTCGAAGAGCGCGATGCCGACGTCACCCTGCAAGTGGCGAATCTGATGAATGGAGATGTCGCGCTGGGCGGCTTGAGCGCGCACGCGGCATGGCGCGGCCCGTCCATCACGTTGTCCAACCTGGACTGGCGCCTGGACGACATGCACGCCAACGGGAAAATGTCTGTGAATCTTTCCAAGGCGGAACCGTCTTACGAGTTGAAAGGCACTGTCGAGAATTTCGATTATCGCAATGGCCAGCTCGATATCGACGGCGAACTGGAGACGAGTGGTATCGGTGCGGCCCTGCTGCTCAATCTTCGATCCAAGGGCACCTTCGACGGGCGCGGCATCATGCTGGCGCCGGACGCAGAGGTGCGTGAGGTGTCCGGCGCCTATAACGTGGGCGCTTCCTATGGCGTCCCGCGGCTGTTGCTCTCCAATCTCCAGGTATTGCAGGGCGCCGAGACGCTGGTGGGCCAAGGCGCCAGCCAGCCGGACGGCCACATTGTGCTGGAACTGGCGAGCGGGCGGAAGCAGGTGCGGCTGACAGGGATGCTGTTGCCGGTGCATCCAGACCCGGCGCCGGCCAGGTAGCCTACAGTCAACTTATCGGTGCAAGCATGGAGTGGCGCACGCACTCGTGCGTGCCGCGTTCACACTCGTGTGAACGATTCGGGGTTCCCGCAAAAGGTGTTGGCCCGATTGCCAACACGGCACGCACGAGTGCGTATGCCACAATACGCCACCTCTTACGGACGGATTACGGTTCGACCACGTATTCCTAGCAAACCGCTATAGGAACAGACGCCTCCGATACAATAGTATTGGGCCTTGTCTTTTCATGAATGAAGCCACCAGCGAATTGCTCGCCGAGGCGAACGATATCGTTCGGGAGCAGTTGGCTCTCGCTTGGCGTGAGCATATCGAGCGCGTTCGGGATGTGCTGGAAGCGCAGTGGCCGGAACGCATGGAGCGGGTGCTGGAAGAAACCGTCGCTGCACTGGCGGCGCGTCTGGATGAAGAGCATCAGGAAGCGCTCGAAGCCCGGGTTCAACAGGCCAATCGCTCGGCCCAGGCGGCGCGCCGGGAACTGATCCAGAAGCTGAACCAGATCACGCGGCGGCTTCGCGGTTTTGAGGACGAGCGTCAGTGGAGCAATACGCTGGTAGATGCTACACGAGGTTTTTGCGGCCGCGCGGCGCTGTTTCTCATTCGCGATGGAAGGCTGCATCTGGAAACCACGCGCAATTTCGATGATGCCGATCTGGCCGATGCCGTGCCGCTCCATGACGCTCCGGCTTTCGCGGCAGCCGTCGAGACTCGCGACACGCTGGTCGCCATGCGATCGAGCGGCGAATTGTCGGATGCCATCGCCGGGTACGTAGGCGAAGGCGACGCCAAAGTCTATTTGTTTCCGGTGGTCGCCAGGCAAGAGGTTCCGGCGGTGTTGTTTGCGGACTCAGGCGACGTGGACGTTGACGCTATCGAGCTGGTAGTGGCCACTGCTGGCGCCGCCCACCTGGCGCGCCCGGCCGTTCCTGTACCGATAATTGCTCCCGTCGAAGAATTGGTGACCATTGCGCCCGCGGCAGCATCGCCAGCGGCACCAGTACAAAAACCTGAGATCCTCTCATGGTTTACCCTTAGCCGGGAGGATAGGGAACTTCACCTACGCGCCCAGCGCTTCGCGCGGGTTCAAGTGGCCGAGATTAGGCTTTATCAATCAGAAAAGGTGAAGAATGGACGCACCGCGCACGATCTATATACGTCTCTTCAAACGGAGATCCATTCCGCGCGCGAGGTTTTTCGCCGTGAGTTTTTGAATGCATCGGACTCCATGGTGGATTATCTCCATCTGGAACTGGTGAGAACGCTGGCAAACGATGACGCTGAAGTATTGGGGCATGCTTATCCCGGAGCGATGGTCTAAGAGCTGGCTGGTTGGTCCTGGGCGATTGGCTGCCATTATGGCCGCTGGCGCTATGGTTGTCTCCGCTCAATCCTTGGAAGCCGTCGCCGACCACTATCGCAAAACGCCCAACGCCGCCACTCGCGCGGCGGTGCTGCGCTATGCCGAAGCCCATCGCACGGACCGGAACGGAGCCCTCGCCCTGCTTGTGCTCGGCGCCACCGAAGACGATCAGCACCAATTCGGGGACGCGCTCACTCACCTCAAGGCGGTCGCAAAACTTTTGCCGGAATTGCCCGATTATGTGGCGTACTTGAGCGCGGTGGCCGATGCCGGGTTGAGACAGTTCAACGAAACGGAGGCGGCGCTGCAGCCGGTGTGGCAATCGGCTCCCGCATCGGCGCTGGTGACGAAGGCCGTCCTGCTGCAGGCTGAATCGTACCTGCAGGGTGGAAATCCGGCTGGCGTTATCACGCTGGTCGAGAAACATTTGGCGGATTTGGCCACGCCCGCGGCCGAGCTGCTGCTGGCGCGAGCTTATGAAGCGCAAAACAACGGCGACGCAGCTGCCCAGCACTATCAAAAAATCTATGTTGAGTATCCGCTGTCCGGTGAGGCATCCTATGCCGAAGCGGCGCTGCCTCGCTATCCGGGCATTTCGCCCGAGGCTCTTTTTGCGCGCGGTCTGAAGCTCGAAGCGGGCGGGGACTACACGCGTGCGGGCAAGGAACTGACGGCGCTGCTGCCGCGCCTGAGCGGCGAAAGTTTCGATCTGGCGCGGGTGAGGATCGGCGCCGCGGCCTATCTGGGAAGAGAGAACGAGTCCGCTTACAAATATCTGAGCTCCTTCGAAGCTACCGCACCCGATGCGGAAGCCGAGCGGCTCTACTATCTGCTGGAATGCCAGCGCCGCTTGAACCGGCTGGACGACATGCACGTGACGCTCGAAAAACTGGCCCAATCGCATCCCCAATCGCACTGGTTGCTGGAAGGGCTGGTCACGGTGGGCAACTACCACGCGGCTCACGATCAGCCGGATCAAGCGCAGCCGTTTTATCGAACCTGCTTTGAATCCTTCGCGAGCGACGCCGAGTCGGCGGCCTGTCACTGGAAAGTCGCTTGGTCCACCTATCTGCGCGAGCCGGCGCAAGCCGAGGGGATGCTGCGCGAGCATTTGTCGCGCTACGCGGCTTCCGATCAAACCAGCCCCGCGCTTTATTATCTCGGGCGCATCGCGGAATCGAAATCCGATTGGCCTACCGCGCGCGCCTATTATGACGCAGTCAGCAACGCGTATCCCAACTATTACTATGCCATTCTGGCGCGCGAGCGGCTGGAGACACCGTCCCTTCTAGCTGCCTCGGCATCGCCCGTTACGGCGCAGTTTCTGAGCGCGATCCAAATTGTAAATCGTCGCGCGCCGGAAAGCTTCGATCCCACGCCGCTGACTAAGCAGCGGATTGCGCGCGCGCGCTTGCTGGACACAGCGGGCCTCGACGATTTCGCTGTTTCAGAATTGCGCTTTGGCGCCAAGGTAGACGGACAGCCCCAGGTGATCGCTATCGAACTGGCGGATCTGGCCAGCCAGCGCGATGCGCCCGATCAGGCTATCCGCTACATCAAACACTACGCGCCCGGCTATCTTTCCATGTCACTCGATTCCGCGCCGGATAAATTCTGGCGCCTGGCTTTCCCGCTGCCTTTTCGCAAGCCGCTCGAGGAATACTGCCGCGCGCAGATGCTCGATCCGTATTTGATGGCCGCGCTGATTCGCCAGGAATCGGAATTTAATCCCAAGGCAATTTCGCGCGCCAACGCTCGCGGCTTGGCGCAGGTAATGCCGGCTACTGGAAAGCAGCTCAGCCGGAAACTCGGGATGCGTAGCTATCGCACTGCCATGCTGTTCACGCCGGATACAAATCTGAAGATGGGCACTTACTACCTGAAGCAGCTCTCCGACGAGTTGCAGGGCAAGTGGGAAGCGGCACTGGCGTCCTACAACGCGGGAAAGACCCACGTCACTGCCTGGATGGCGGCGGGGAATTATCGCGAGCCTGCCGAGTTCGTGGAGAGCATTCCGTTCAACGAGACGCGCGCGTATGTGCAGAGCGTGCTGCGCAACGCCGAGGTCTATCGCAAGCTTTACGGCCAGAAAGTCGCAGTGAAGAATTAGTAGCGCACGCACTCTTGCGTGCCGCGTTCACACTCGTGTGAACGCTATTAACGGACCTTCAATACCGCCGCTCCGCGAATCGCGTCGTTCTTCAAGGCATTCAACGCCCGGTTCGCTTCCGCGAGCGGAAAGACTTCCGTCGAAATATGAACCGGGATCTCGGCGGCCACTTTCAGGAAATCGTGCCCGTCTGCCCGTGTGTTGTTCGCCACGCTGCGCACCACGCGTTCTCCATACAGCAGGTCGTAATCGAGCGCCGGGATTTCGCTCATGTGGATTCCGCCCAATGCCAACGTTCCACCCTTCTTCAGCGCTTTCAATGCCGCCGGCACGATTTCACCCGCGGGCGCGAAGACGATGGCGCTATCGAGTTTCCGGGGAGGCTCGGCCACCGTTCCGCCGGCCCATGCCGCTCCTAATTCCAGCGCCAGTTTCTGATGACGCTCGTCGCGGGTGCAAGCGTAGACCTCAGCGCCCCAATGGCGCGCCACCTGAATGGCGACGTGCGCTGCAGCGCCGAAGCCATACAGGCCCAGCCGGCCGCCCCGTTGGATGCCGGAAAGCCGCAGCGACCGGAATCCGATGATACCCGCGCACAGCAGGGGCGCGGCCTTGAGATCGTCGAAGCCTTCCGGAATCGGATAGACGAAGCTTTCGTCCGCCAGCGCGTATTCGGCGTAGCCGCCGTCCACGGTCCAGCCGGTGAAGCTGGGATCGTTGCAGAGGTTTTCTTTTTGCGCGCGGCAGTATTCGCAGGTGCCGTCGGTGGAGTGCAACCAGGCGATGCCCACCCGCGTTCCGATGGCGTGCTGCTGTGCGCCATTGCCGGCGGCCTCGATGGTGCCTACCACCTGATGGCCGGGCGTAATCGGAGACTTTCGCGGCGGAAGCTCGCCTTCGATGACATGCAGATCAGTCCGGCAAACGGCGCATGCGTTCACCCGAACCAGAACTTGTGTTCCGGAAGGAGCAGGCTTGGGCACGTCGGTGTATTCGAGCGGGTTGGTTTCAATCGGGGCCGGGTGGCGAAGAACGCAGGCCTGCATGGCCTCATAGTACCCTGGGTTTGATAGGTAAGACCGATGCAGCTTCCTGGCCACCATTTCGCGCGCAACCTGATTCACCGGCGCACGCTGCTGCTGCAAATGATCCGGCGCGATTTCGAGCAACGCTTCATCGGATCGACAGCCGGATGGATGTGGGGGCTGATCCTGCCGCTGGTGCAGTTAGTGAGCTGGGTGTTTGTCTTTGAGCTTTGCCTGAATCAAAAAGTGCCGCCCAATCAGCCCACTCACAGTTATGCGCTCTTCCTCTTCTGCGGATTCCTGCCCTGGTGGCTGTTTCAGGAGACCGTCACTCGTTCGGCCAATTCCATGCTCGACAACGCGAATCTGATCACCAAGACGGTTTTTCCGGCCGAAATCGTGCCCGTTTCCATCTTTCTCTCCTCGCTTGCAAGCCACATGATGGTGGTGGCCATTTTGATCGCTGGCATCGGCATCACCATCGGTCATTTCAGCATGTGGATGCTAGTGCTGCCGGTTTACATGCTGCTGGTGGGCCTGTTCGCGGTGGGCATAGGCTGGATCGTGGCAAGTTTGCAAGTATACCTGCGCGACACGGCGCAGGTATTCTCGGTGATTCTGATTTTCTGGTTCTGGGTGACGCCCATCTTCATCACCGAGCAACAGATTCCGCAGCGCTTCCGGTTTGCCCTGCACCTGAACCCGCTGGCGTTTGTGGTGCAAGCCTATCGGGACCGGCTGCTTTCCTCCCGCATCCCCAGCCTGCACGAGCTGGCCATCATCAGCGCATACGCGATCACCGCATTCGTCGCCGGGGGGTTATTTTTCCGGCATCTGAAGCGCGGATTCGCCGACGTGCTGTAACTGACGTGCTGTAGCTATTGCTCATCGGCTGATGGCCCGTAAAGGCCGGGAACGGGGATATCGTTCAGCCGTAGATACACGGTCAGTTGGGCGCGATGATGAATAATGTGGTTCATGACGAAGGTCCGGACTACGGCAGCCCGGGGCATCGTCATCACGACTTTCCCACCCGCCATCAAGCTCCAAGGCGCCATCATCTTCCCGTCGTCGGCCGCGGCCAGCGCCGTGCGCGCCTTCGCGATACTCTTGTCGAAAGCCACAATCAGGTCAGCGGTGCTGGCAAACGTAGGCGTTTCATAAGGCGCGGCGCCAGGCGGAGCATAGTCGAACGAATCGGTTGTGAGCGTAAGCTCGGCCCAATCGGCCATGTTAGCGACATGGGCTGATAATGCGCCCAATGCGAACGACTTGGCATGCGGTTTCCAGGAAAACTTCTCGGCGGGAACGCGTTCCAGCACCTTGCGCGTATTAGCCATCTCCTGGTCAAATTCAGGTAACATAGTTTCGCTGATTTTCATCTAAGATCCTTAGTTAGGGAAGAATCAACTGCTCTGGCAATGATAGGCGAACAATTGGCGAAATGTCAAGCGCCGGCTCGAATTGAGGCGACGCGTCGATCACAAAATGCAACCGGGGCCAGCGCCCTGCATCCAATACAGTGGAAGGGCAATGGGAGTAGCCCTCCAGGAAGGTTCGATATGTTAAAGAAAACATTCAAAGCATTAGGTCTCCCGATTATCGCCCTGGCGGGTATGATGATGTTTGCTGGCGCGCCCAAGGCTGACGCAGCGGTGCGTTTCGGCGTTGGGATCGGCGTCCCGGCATATCCCTACTACGGATATTCCTACCCCTACGCTTACGGCAACGGCTACTATCCGTATGCTTACCCCTATTATGGATACGGCTATCCATATTACGGCGGTGGATTGTACTTTGGTGGAGGCTGGGGCGGATACGGTCGTGGCTACTACGGCGGCCGAGGCTACTATGGTGGTCGCGGCTACGGCGGCTATGGTGGTGGATACGGTGGATTCCGCGGCGGCGGTGCGGTCCGTGGCGGCGGTGGTGGCGGATTCCACGGTGGTGCGCGCGGCGGCGGTGGTGGACATCGTTAATTGACCAGCGGTTTTTCTTCGCTCCGGTTTCGGGAGAGCCTCCGCCCGGGCCGGAGCGGAGAAATTCGCGCGATCGATGACGCTGCGGGCCTAATGTAAAATGGGCCATGGCGAATCAGCGTATCGGCATTCTCACCGGCGGCGGCGATGTCCCGGGTCTCAATTCCGTCATCAAGGAAGTAACTTACCGGGCCACCGAAAACTGCTGTGAAGTGATCGGCATCCGGCGTGGATGGGAGGGGCTCACTCACGTTCGGCTGGATGAGCCTCCCAGTAAAACGCGCTACATTCTTCCCCTGACGCGTGAGAATACCCGGACTATCGACCGATACGGTGGCACGGTTTTGCATAGCAGCCGGACCAATCCCGCCAAGATGTCCAAGCTGCCCGATTTCCTCAAGAACAAGAATTTTCCAGCCAAAGAGCTCACCAAGGGCGGCAAGACTTCGATGGCGTACGACATCAGCTCACAGGTTCTCGAAAATATCGAGGCGTTGGGGCTCACGTCGCTGATCGCGATCGGCGGGGACGACACACTCAGCTACGCGGCCAAGCTGCACTCCATGGGAGTGAAGACCATTGCAGTTCCCAAGACCATGGACAATGACGTCCGCAACACGGAATATTGCATCGGCTTTTCCACCGCCATTACGCGCGCCACCGATGCCATCGCACGCCAGCGAACCACGGTGGGATCTCACGAGCGCATCGGCATCTTTCGCGTGTTCGGCCGCGACGCGGGCTTTACTTCGCTCTATACCGCCTACGTCGCGTCCATTCGCTGCTGCATCCCCGAGTACAAGGTCAATCTCGACAAGCTCATCGATCTGCTGATGACCGACAAGAAAAACAATCCCAGTAACTATTGTTTGGTGATCCTGTCGGAGGGCGCCGAGTGGGAAGGCTACCAGGTTCGCGAATATGGCGAGCCCGATGCATACGGCCATCGCCACAAGGAGAGCGTAGCCGAGGCATTGGCCAGCGAAATTCACGCTCGCTCGTCGGAAGAAACAATCGTGAGCGACTTGACGTACGACTTGCGCAGCGGCGTTCCGGATTTCGTCGACAAACTGGTGGCCAATACGTTTGGAACCATGGCGCTGGAGGCCGTGCTCGACAATCAGAGCGGCATGATGGCGGCCTTGGTGGACGGACGCTACGCGATGGCCCCCATTCCCGAGCCGGCCCTGGGGCCTCGCCATGTGGATGTCGCCAGCATGTACAACACCGAGCGATACCGTCCCAACTACGCCAACAAGACCGGATTGCCGATCTTCCTGACGCGCGGCTGATGTTCTGGAAAAAAAAGCGGGTGCCCGCTCCGGACGGTTCACTGCAGGAAATAGCCCGGCACTTCAACCAAGCCGCGGCCGACGAAGAGCATTTCCCCTCGACCATCGATCCGCGAATTTATCATGTCCAACTGATCTTCGAATACTTCGGCGATTTGAATGGCAGGCGCGTGCTGGATGTGGGCTGCGGCAAGGGCCGTTTCGCTCGCGTGCTGGCGGAGCGTTATCCATTAGCGTCGATGGTGGGCTTCGATCTGGCGGAAGCCATGTTGCGGCACGTGCCGGAGGGCGTGAGCGCCTGCGCCGGATCGATGACCGCTCTTCCGTTCCCCTCCGGCGCGTTTGATTGCGCCTACGCCACCGAGTCACTCGAACATGCGGTGGATATCGAAGCGGCGGTTTCCGAGCTGTGCCGCGTGGTTCGGCCGGGCGGGCGCATCGTGATTATCGACAAGAATGCGCGGCAGTGGGGCCGGTTAAAAACTCCCGAATGGGAGAAGTGGTTCGGACGAAAGGAATTGGAAAAGCTGCTCAGGCGGCATTGCGCCAAGGTTTTGAGCCGCCCAATTTCGTATTGGCAAGACGCAGCACCCGATGGTTTGTTTCTCGCATGGATGGCCGAGCGGTAGGATTCTTGAGATTGCCGCCGCACCGCCTGACAGCATGATATCTTGACCCCTGGGGAGAATCGATGGATATTTCAGAACAGCCCTTTGACGCGAGCGTCAACCGAAAAGGCGACGACCCTCCAGCGGCCGTTTCGGTGCATGGCTGGCGATATCACCACATTGGGATTCCAACCGACGTTCCGCGCCCCGGCGAGCTATACCTCGCACGCTTCAAAATGTACGTGTCGGCTTTTGAGACCAGCCCTTGCGGCATTCAATGGATGCGCTTCGAGCCCGATAGCCCAATACATGCCCTGATCAAGTCCGTTCCCCACGTAGCATTCGAGGTTGACGATCTTGCAGCCGCTATTGCAGGGAAAGAGATTCTCACAGAGCCGAACTCGCCTTCAGAAGGTGTTCTCGTCGCGATGATCCTCGACAGTGGCGCCCCCGTCGAGTTGCTCGAATTCCGGCGAGACTCTGGATGACGACCTTCGTTGAGGGCCTCGATTACAATTGATCCTCGAACACGGCGGCGACACTTGCGCTGTCCCGTGGACGCGTATGGTGGCGTGCGCACTCTTGCGCGCCGCGTTCACAATCGTGTGAACGCTTTGAAATTGTGTCGAGATGAGTCTCGACACGGCATGCAAGATTGCGCGCGCCACGCCATGCTTGGCGCCGATAAGGTGACTGTGGTCTAACAACTCCAGAACCCGTCGTGTTTCGCTCTCTCCAGCCGAATTCCCCGGGGCTTTCGGACGGACTGCGGTTTCCGGACCGAAAGTCGAGTTTCCACTCCAATAGCAAGCTCCTTCGGCTGCAAGAGCGGTTCCCGATACCTGCGCGATACCGTTTGACATCATGATGCCCACCTACTAGCATCAAGATGTGCCAACCAGGACAACGCTGACTCTGGACGACGACGTTCGGGCGAAGATCGAGGCCAAAATGCGCAAATCCGGCAAGTCATTCAAAGAGACCGTCAACGAGACCCTTCGGGTTGGATTGTTCACCGGCCAGAAGAGCGCCCCTTCCAAGCCGTTCCAGGTGCGTGCCAAGGCCATGGGCCTGAAGCCCGGCTACAGCTACGACAAGGTCTGGGAATTGATCGAGGATGTTGAGGGCCCGGATTACAAGTGATCCTCCTGGATGCGAATCTTCTCCTTTACGCGTATGACACTGATGCAAGGGAGCACAACCGGGCCCGCCCTTGGCTGGAAAGAAGGCTCTCAGGCGTGGAAAAGGTCGGGTTCTCATGGGTCACAATCCTTGCCTTTCTCAGGATCGCCACTTCCCGAAGATACGAATCAATTCCTATGACCACGGCGGAGGCCTCATCCATTGTGGATGGCTGGATGGAGGCACCGAATGTCGCTCTCATTTCTCCTACGGAGCAGCATTGGGCAATCTTGAGCGACCTGCTTCCAAAATCGCAAGCGCGCGGACCCCTAATCATGGATGCTCACCTCGCGGCGCTCGCCATCGAACACGGTGCCACACTTTGCACCAACGATCGCGACTTCTTGCGGTTTCCCGGACTCAGCGTCGAGTTTCCACTCCAATAGTGGGTATCATAGAGGTTGGAAATCAGTAAGTTGGCGACGAAATCCGACACTATGCCCGCGCACCGCAAGCCGCTTCCGCTGCAAGAGCGGGTGGAGGCTCAGGGTCACCTGGTGGACTCCCGCATCATGGAGCAGATCTGCGACACCGTGGTCGAGTTCGGCGGCCGGTATGAGGTGGAACACTTCAGCTTTGGCCGCACCAACGACGACGTGTCCTCCCTGCGGCTGAAGATCGACACCGATGATGCGGACTCCATGGAGAAAATCCTCTCGCAACTGCTCGGTTTGGGCTGCGCCATGGTGGACTCGGGTGAGGCTGAGCTGTTCACGGTACAGCAGGATTGCTGCGCGCCCGAAGATTTTTATTCCACCACCAACCACAAAACTTATGTGCGTCACGGCGGCCATTGGGTAGAGGTGCAGAATCAGCGCATGGATGCCCTGATCGTAGTTCACAACGATCAAGCCAGCTGCCGCCGTCTGCGCGATATCAAAGCTGGGGATCGGGTGGTCACCGGGATGCGCGGCATTCGCGTGGTTCCCGAATCCAAGGAGCGCGACCGGCTGGCGTTCGCGTTCATGAGCAACGGTATTTCGTCCGAGCGGCAGGTGGAGACGGCCGTGAAACAGACTGCGGCGTTGATTGAGCAGGCGCGCGCCGCGGGGCAGGGAATCGTTGCCGTGGCCGGACCCGTTGTGGTTCACACCGGCGGCGCCGGGCCGCTATCGCGCTTGATCCGCGAAGGCTACATCGCCGCGCTGCTCAGCGGAAATGCGCTGGGCGTGCACGATATCGAATCGGCCTTGCTCGGCACTTCGCTCGGGATTCGCCAGAGCGACGGGCGCCAGGAAGAGCACGGACATCGCAATCATATGCGCGCCATCAACGCCATCTACAATTGCGGCGGCATACGCGGGGCGGTGGAGAGCGGGCGATTGCGCAGCGGCATCATGTACGAATGCGTGCAGCATAACGTGCCGTTTGTTCTGGCCGGCAGCTTGCGCGACGATGGGCCGCTGCCTGAAACCATCACCGACATGAATCGCGCGCAGGACGCTTATGCCGAGCATCTAAAGGGCGCCGGGCTGGTGCTATGCCTGGGTTCGATGCTGCACTCCATCGCGGTGGGGAACATGCTGCCCAGCTGGGTGAAGATCGTTTGCGTCGACATCAATCCCGCGGTCGCCACCAAGGTGAGCGATCGCGGCACGGGCCAGGCGGTGGGCGTGGTCACCGACGTCGGGCTCTTCCTGGATCTACTGTCGCGCACGCTTCTGGCCGCAAAGTGACGCTCGCGAAATGAAACGTCAGTACACCGATGAACATGCCGGCGCTGGAGTTCGCGCGCCACTGCCCGAGATCGAGACCTGGCCCAATCAATACCCAGGCTATGAGATTGAAATCGTCCTGCCGGAGTTTACCTCCGTTTGTCCCAAGACCGGCCTGCCGGATCATGGCGAACTCACGCTGCGCTATATCCCGGACAAATTGTGTCTGGAACTGAAGTCGCTCAAGATGTATATGCTCGCCTATCGCAACCTGGGAATCTTCCAGGAGAACGTGGTGAACCGGTTTTTGCGCGATGTGGTGAAGGCCTGCCGACCGGTGGAAGCAACGCTCATCGGGGAGTTCACGCCGCGCGGAGGTGTGTTTACCAAAGTGACTGCCAGTTGGAATAAAAAAACGGGCCGTAAGCATGGCTGATTCCAAGGGTGAAGAGCTAGCGGGGGTGATGGCCGAGATCCGGGAGCGCGTGCGCGCCCGAAATCCCAACGGCGTAGCCCCGGGCAACATTCCACTGCCGGACTTGACGCCGCTGCTGCATGCGCGCGACGCCGCGGAGTCCAAAGCGGCCAGCATCGGGACCGTGAATCCGCGTGCCGGCGGCCTGAAAAACTCCATCATTCAAGCCGCTAAGCGCATGGTCGCGCGGGCGCTGGATTGGCACGTGCGCGAGCAAGTGGAGTTCAACCGGGGCGTCATGCTGTGCGTGCAATCGACCATTGAAACCTTGAACGACTATAAGCAGGCCCTGGCCGTGATCGCGGCCAGACTGGCGGAGGAGACCGGCGAACTGCGAGGCGAAGCGCGCGAACTGAAAGATATTCGCAGCCATTGGTCCGAGTGGCATAAGGGTTGGGAGCTCAAGCTCGCCGACACCGAAATCCACTTTCTGCGCAGCATCGCTGAGATGCAGGCCGCGTATCAACACCGCGTCACATTGATGGACGCGAATTATCGCGAGCAGGTGAAAGCGCAGCACGTTGATTTCGAGGGCGCGCTGGAGCGCCAGAATCGTCGATTTTGGGACGAGTTCGTGGCCGCACGAGCCGAATATGAGCGCATCATTCACTCCGAGTTGCGGCTGGTGCGGCAGAGGGCCTCGCTCGTCCGCGCGGTAGAGCATATTTCCGAAAGCGCCCCGCCCGAGGTTGTAAATATCGATTGGCTCAAATTCGCCGAGAGATTTCGCGGAGGCGAGGACGACATCCGCGCTCGCCAGAGTATGTATGCCTCGCGCTTCCGCGAGCATGCCCCGGTGCTCGATCTGGGCTGCGGCCGGGGTGAGATGCTGCACGTTTTTCGCGAGAAGGGTGTTGCGGCGCGGGGCATCGATTCGAACGACGATTCCATCGCTCTATGCCAGGCCAACGGGCTGGATGCTGAAAAGGGCGATCTGTTCGCCTATTTAAGTTCGCTGCCGGACGGATCGCTGGGCGGCGTGGTCTGCTGCCAGGTGGTGGAGCATTTGCCGCAAATGCGCCTGCCCGAAATGATCGGGCTGGTCCACGCCAAGCTGCGCGCCGGGGGCTTGCTCGCCATCGAGACGCCGAATCCGGAATGCCTCGCGATTTTCGCCACGCATTTCTACATCGATCCTACCCATCGCCATCCCATTCCACCGGCGCTGGCCAGCTTTTACTTCGAAGAGGCCGGTTTTGGCCGGGTTGAAATCGAGCGCTTATCGCCTGCCATAGAGAGCATGCCGTCACTCGCGGAACTGCCGGAGGGGTTCCGCAAGGAATTCTTCGGAAGTTTAGATTACGCCGTGTTTGGGATGAAGCTGGGCTAGGCGGCGGTGGGTTAGACGGCAGCAGCCGCGCGCAACGATTCCAGCTTGGCCTTGGGTATGTTCAGGTTGCCGTTGAGACCAGTCCCCAGCGTGATGGAAGGCTTGTTGGAACCGTGAAAATCGGATCCACCGGTGGCCTCCAAGCCATGCGATCGGGCCAGTTCTTCGTACAGTGCCTGCTGCGCCGGGGAGTGTTCGCTATGCCACACCTCGATGCCCTGGAGACCGGCCTCGCACAGAGCCTTCAACAGCCCGCCGAATCCTTCCGGCTCGTCTCCCAAAGGCAGCCGGACCGGATGCGCCAAGACCGGGAATCCCCAGCTTCGCCGCAACATCTCGATGCCTTCCATCAAACCGGGCTCCTCTCGCTCCACCGCCGCCTGTGCAGTATCGGCCAGGTAAACATCGAACGCCTCCTGCCGGTTCTTGACATATCCTTTGCGCAACAGGAACTCGGCAAAATGCGGACGGCCCGTCAGTTTTCCTCCCAGCTTGCTCACTTCCGCCAATGTAATTTCGAACCCGAATCCCTGTAGCTTTTCAATCAGTTCGAGATTCCTTTTGTGCCGGCTCTGCTGATGGCCCAAAATCCAGGACCGGAAGCTGGCTGGTGGATCGGCGGCGAGAAAGTACCCTAACAGATGGATAGAAGGAAGCCTGCGGGAGCCCATCCAAGGCCGGATCAGATCCACCAAAGCCGGTTCCAGCCGGGTACTCAGCTCGATCCCCACCACCATATCAACGCCTAGACTGGCCGCGACTGGTCGAGCGTCATCGCACCCCTCCAGCGTGTCATGGTCGGTAATTGCCAGGGCTTCCAGGCGCTTCTCGACGGCCAAACGAATCAGGTCCGGCGGGGAAACCGACCCGTCGGAAGCCGTGGTGTGGGTATGCAAATCGATCATAAGCCGTAGGGCGGACTTCAGTCTGCCAGTTTTCTCCTAGGCCATCATAGCGTTTGCACACTAAGTTATTGAATAAGGCCCCGAGTCTCACTAGTACCGGTACGTCCCTAACCGTCGATGTGCTGCTCCCGGGAGAGTTCACATCGTATACTGAGCGGGACTTAAGCCAAATTCGCAGAAAGTGCTGCTGGGCTGGGCAATTCTACAACCGCCATGAATCGAATTCATAACCGACTGCTATTCACGCCAGTGGCTGCAATTTTGCTGTTTCTGGTCTCTTCATCCATGGTCTCCGCTCAAATAGATTATTCGGTCACAGCGACCCTGAACTTGGTCAGCGGCCCGGATCCCTTAGGCATTGATCAATCCACCTTCACCGGCACTGCCACTTTGATCCAAACCATGACGCCTACCAGTTCAATAACCACCAGTACGTCATCCACCAATACCTACAGCGGTGTGGGCGCCGGCATACAACTGGGCAATCTGCAGTGCGACAACACCTCCAATTTGACGGTCACGCTAACGGACAATGCAGGCGCTCCCGATACCATCGGTCTCAGCAACTGCCGGATCCAAGACACCATAGTTTCAGCCAATGTCATCGTCCCGGCTGGAGCCATGATCACCGCCGTGCCCGCAGCCATTCCGCTCACCAACAACATCTCAGGAACCATCTCCTACTCATTGGGCAGCAGCGACGACCCCAGCGTGTTCAATCTCACGGACGCGGTAATCTTAGCCGTCGACAGCAACCCTCCGTCCGGCAGCCCGCCCACCATTACTCCCAGCCCCACGGCCTGGAATCCGATCGCTTCGGTTGGTTCGACAACTCTTTTGACGCAGCGAATTACCTTCGCTACGTCTTACCCGGCCGCTGCGGTGTCGTTTACTACCAGTGCGGCAACTTCCGACGGCGGAACCTGGCTATCGGTGACGCCCGCTGCCATCAATAGCTCCTCTAGCATCACGATCAGCGTAAATCCGTCCGGCCTTACTCAGCCCAGCTACAGCGGAACGGTTACTTTGAGCTTTGGGTCGAGCGATATGCCGCCCGTCCTGATTCCAGTCTCGCTCACGCTTTCAAATGGAGTAGTTAGCGGCACCTCACTCACCGGTCCGTCCTCGATGACTTTCGGTTACACCATCGGAGGCTCGGCGCCAGCCTCCCAGACGTTGACGATCGGATCCTCGCCGTCCAGTGGAACGCCCGTGACCGCGACGGTTACTTCCGGCAACTCCTGGCTCAGCGTAACGCCAGCGAGTGGCACGACGCCGGCGAACTTCACGGTCTCCATCAATACCTCTGGTCTCACTACCAATCAAACCCTCACCGGTACTATTCAAATCGCCTCATCCAACGTGAACAATAGCCCGTTTAATGTCCCCGTGACCTTAACGGTCTCAGGATCCTCGTCCTCGTCTCCGTCCACCTTAACGGTGCCGACCACGCCTTTAACGTTCAACTACACCCTTGGTGGCACCGCGCCAGCTGCTCAAGCGGTGAACGTTTCAGGCCCGTCCGGAACATCATTTACTACTTCCACGGGTGGCGCCGCCTGGCTCACGGCCACGTCCAGCGGCACAACGCCCGCCACGGTGAGCATTTCGATCAATACCACGGGCCTCGCGGCCGCCACGTACACGGGCGCCGTTACAGTAACCGCACCGGGAGTTTCCGGAAGCCCCGCAACCATTCCGATCACGCTCATTGTTGCATCCGCCTCCACCTCTAACGGTACATTGACGGCCAGCCCGTCATCGCTCAATTTCAGCTATTCAATCGGCAATCAGGCGCCGGCAACGCAATCCATTACCGTGGGGGGAACGTCCGGGAGCAGCTTTACCGCCACCGCGTCGGGAGGCTCGTGGCTGTCAGTGAGCCCAGCTTTAGGCCTCACACCTGGTTTTGTCAGCGTTTCGGTGAACCCTTCCGGGCTAACCGCGGCCACTTACACCGGGACTGTTATCATCGCGGCCAGCGGAGCTACCTCACAAGTGGTCAACGTGTCGTTGGTGGTTTCGAGCGCTCCATCCATTTCCCTCAGCCCCACTTCGCTGAGCTTCACTTATCAGACCGGTGGCTCGGCCCCGGCGTCGCAGTCCGTGAGCATAGCGGGCAATTCGGGGCAGGCCTTCACCGCCACAGCGTCGGGAGGCTCGTGGCTGTCAGTTACTCCGACGTCGGGCGCCACCAGTTCCAGCAGCTCCGTCACGGTTTCGGTGAGCCCATCCAGCCTGGCTGCGGGCACCTACAACGGGGCCGTCACTATCGCGGCCGCCGGGGCTGCCTCGCAAGCGGTCAATGTCACTTTAGTGGTCTCAGCCAGTACTCAAACGATAACCGCCACTCCTTCTTCGCTGAATTTCACCGCCTCGGTGGGTGCGGCTCCACCTCCGAGTCAGACAGTGAATGTTACCGGCGGTGGGTCAAGCTCGATGTCTGTTACTACGTCAGGAGGCTCGTGGCTCTCGGCATCTTTGTCGGCCTCCACTACTCAGGCGGTGGTGACAGTTTCGGTGAATCCGGCCAATTTAACCGCGGGAACTTACACCGGGACGGTCGCCATTACATTGCCTGGAGCTACGAACAGTCCGCAGAACGTCGCGGTCACATTCGTTGTGTCGGGTACCGCGGTCCTGGCCGCAACGCCGGCCAACCTCAATTTCGCCTACCTTCCCGGCAACCCAAACCCCTCGGCTCAGACCGTGAACATTACTTCCTCCCAGCCGGTTTCCTTCTCAATGGCGACCGCCAACGGCTCTTGGCTTGCGGTAACCAGTTCGAGCACTACTACTCCGGCAACCCTGACGGCCAATGTCAACCCCGCTGGCTTGGCCGATGGTTCGTACCAAGCTACGATCACCATCACAAGCGCGAACGCAACCAACTCGCCTATGGTCATATCCGTGGGCCTGTTGGTTTCTAATGAGCCAACCATCGTGGCCAGCCCATCCAGCTTGACCTTTACCGCTGAAGGGACAAATCCGCCCAGCCAATCCATAAATCTCAACGGCAACCTGACACTGCCGTTTTCCGTCACTGCGTCGCCCAGTTGGATCGCACTCTCGGCGGCATCCGGCGTAACCCCGTCCACGCTCGTGGCCACGGTCAATTCCAGCGGAATGAGCCAGGGATCATATCAAGGGACCATCACTGTTACGTCCGCTGTAGCAGGCACTCCGCTTATCATTCCGGTCACACTCAACGTAACAGCGGCTCAGGCCTCCACGATTCCCACCATCGCGGCAGTTGTCAACGCAGCGAGCTATGAAGCCAGTGGGTTCTCTCCTGGCGCGCTGGTATCCATTTTTGGTAGTTTCCTCGGGCCTCAAACCGGAGCCTCATTCACCGTGAATTCCCAGGGCAGCCTGGCCCCCACCGTGGGAGGAACCAGCGTGATGGTGTCAGGCATTCCGGCCATTCCGCTCTTTGCTCAGAACGGTCAAGTGAATGTGATTTTGCCGTTCAGCTTAGGCACGGCTGGTCAAGCCACCGTGGTTGTGACATACAATAACGTTCCCTCGGCGGCGTTCACCATTCCGTTGGCGCCATCTGACGTTCAGATCTTTACTGCCAATGCCAGTGGAAGCGGGCCCGGCTCGATATTAAATCAAGACTATTCGATCAATACGGCGGTTAATCCGGCGGCTCCGGGATCTATCGTATCGGTCTTCGGCACCGGCGGGGGCGCAGTGGGCCCCGCAGTGACCGCGGGTTACGTGGCGGGCGACACTCTTTCGTGGATTTCCCTGCCCTATTCGGCGACTGTAAATGGCCAATCCTCTACGGTGCAATACGCCGGAACCGCGCCTACGCTGGTGTACGGCGTGGACCAATTCAATGTTCAATTGCCCGCGAATCTCCCGCCGGGTCCGGCCACCATCATGCTAAAGGTCGGCAACAGCACCAGCCAGGCGGATGTCACGGTGTTCGTGAAGTAACGGCGCACCACCAGCTTGCGGCCCTGCTGGGCAGATTTGCTAGAATACCGCAGGAGTGTAGCGAGGACCACTGACTGCGCCGGCCTAGACCATGAAAGTACTCCCAATCCTGGCCTCCCTGTTTGTTCTTCTGGCTGCGAACGCCGCGGGGCCCGCGGGAGAGGAAGCGTATAACGCGGGTCTCAAAGAACTCGCGGCTAAGGACTGGGACAAGGCGCTCGATTCGCTGGAAGCGGCAGTGGCCGCCGACCCCGATAATCTGCGCTACGGCAGCGAATATCGCCGGGCCGCTCTCCTCCGGGCACAGGCTATTCACGGCAATGAACTCCAGCCGGAGGATTTCGACCGTCCTATCAAGTTCTTTGAGCAACTGGTGTCCAGGAATCCGACGGCCGCCAACGCTTATTTGAATTGCGGCTTGGCTCACGTCGACAAGGTCCCTGTGGTGAACGCGCTCGCTCGCGTGGGCGTCGCTAACACCGCAACCGCACAGTTGACCAAGTCAATTGAGCTGCGGCCAAGCTGGGTGGCCTATTACTCGCGCGGCACCAGCTATCTCTTCTGGCCCAAATTTTTCGACCGCGCCAAGCTGGGTGTGGCCGATCTGGAAACCGCCGTCAAAATGCAAAGTTCTGGCCCCAAGAAGCCCTACTATGCGCATGCCTGGCGGGCGTTGGGAGACGGCTATTGGAAGACGGATGAACTGGAGAAGGCGCGCTCAGCCTGGAGCGAGGGGCTCAAAGAATTTCCGGATGCCTCCGATCTTCAGGAGCGGCTATCCGCACAAGGCGCCGATTTGAAAGTTTTGGTTCAGAGCGCCCTGGATCCCAAAAAACGAGTCGATACCGACCTCAAGAATCTCTGGTTGTACCCTTGAATTCGGCACTCGGAGTTTCCACTCCCGGATGTGCGCTCTTTGTCAAGCCCTCTGGCGTAACTTTGCGTCCGTTTCCGTACTGGAAGTTCTGAAACCAAAACGAACGGCTGCCACTTACGGCTGAGGTGTTTTGCCCCTTTACAAACGCATACTTGATGCTACTATCGGGAGGATCACAGAGTCTTAATCCTTTTTTTTGGGCAAGTATAGCCATGATGGCTTTAAGTTTCAGCCCTTCTCGAAGGGCCCATACAGGGAGGAAATTATGCGGGGAACGCTTTTTACATTAGCACTTCTATCGACAAGTCTAGGCACTCATTTCGCGTCGGCTGCTCCCGCAGTCGACCCGGCTACTCGAGCAAAGATGACGGCTCAATACCTGCAGTCACCCATGATTTTTGAGATGAACGAGGGTCAGTCTGACCCGCGGGTGAAGGCGCTCTCACGCGGTTCCAAGTATGGTCTCTTTCTGACGTCCAATGAGTCCGTCTTTGTGCTCAATTCGGGGGCTAAGAATCCGGCTGTGGTCCAAGTCCGGGCGGTGGGAGCGAATCCAACGCCGAAGGTCAGTGGAGTGGACCGTCTGGGTTCCATCTCGAACTACTTCTTGGGCAAGGACCAATCGAAGTGGCGCAAGAACGTGGCCAATTACAAGCGTGTGAAGTACGAGTCCATCTATCCCGGCGTCGATCTGATTTACTACGGGAATCAGAAGCAACTCGAATACGACTATGTGGTTGCCCCAGGCGCCGATCCGAATTCCATTCGCCTGGACATCGAAGGCGCCAGCAAGCTTAAGCTTGATCGCAAGGGCGACTTGCTACTCGAAACCAGCGACGGCGCCATCAATCAACATAAGCCGGTGATTTACCAGCAGGTGGATGGAACCCGGCGTCAGATTGCAGGCAATTTCGTGGTTCGGGGCAAACAGGTTTCGTTCCAGGTGGGCGATTACGACCACAGCAAGAAGCTGGTAATCGATCCTGCCTTCGATTTCGTTACCTATCTGGGTGGAAGCGGTACCGATCAAGGCTTGGGCATCACCATCACCACCGGGACCGGTCTGACTCTGGTCGCGGGTTCTACCGCTTCAGCGAATTTCCCAATCGTTCCAGCTCCTGAGTGTGGCAATCCGCCCATGCCCGATCCAGTGTGTACTCAGACCGGCGTTACCAGTTATCCTTACACCGGCGAAACGGATGGGTTCATGGCTACGTTCAATCCGTCTGGTACCAAGCTTTTCAACACTACTTATGTTGGGGGCAGCGGCGGCATAAATGTTGTGACCAGCGTGGCCATCGATAATTACGAGGATCCAGAGATGCTGTATGTCGCGGGTTACACCACCTCTCCGGATTTTGACGTGGTGAACGCAGCGCAGCCCACTATCGGCGGTGGCACCGACGGCTGGGTGGCCCAGATTCTCTTGGATCTCACCATCACCAGTTTTGTGCCCCCGGAGGGGATCATCAATACTTCGGTAGGCTTCGCCACTTACCTGGGCGGCAGCGGCACCGACGAAATCACGGGCCTGACCATCGATCAGAACACGAAGGATGTGTTCGTTACCGGCTTCACCAAATCCACGAACTTTCCGGTGACACACGGGGCCTTCCAGAGCGCACTTTCCGGAACCGAAGACGCCTTTGTCGCCCGCTACGCTTCGGGATGTACCGCCAGCTTCTTTGACGGATGTACACCGGAAACAACCCCCGCCGGCACAAAGTTGTATGCCACTTATTTCGGAGCAACGGGGGCTGCCTCAGTGGTTACAGCGAGCGGTATCGCAGTGTACACCAGTCCCACCACGGGCGATCTCACTGCGTATATTTCTGGCACGTCAACCGGGACGTTGAAAGGTCCCAACGAACCTGCTGAGGTGCAGGTTGCAACTCCCGCCGCCGCTCCCTCCGCAACCCCGGCGGCAACCACGGAGAGCTTTGGCTTCATGGCTGCCATCGGCTCCAATGGGACCACCAACCCATTCACAAAATACGTTGGTTCCGCAACAACGGTCACCAAGGCCAACGCGATCACCACGGACTGCAACGGGTATATCTATATTGCTGGTAGCACCGACGATACGACCTTGACGCTGCTTAAGCCAATCTACAAGAAATACCAGGGCGGTACCAGCGACGTGTTTATCGCCGCCTATAATTCCAGCGGAACTCAAACGTTTCTCACTTACTTCGGGGGCAAGGGCGCGGACGTCGCTACTCAAATCGGCGTATTTTTGACGCCCGCGGACTTTCCGGCCACCTGTACGACCGAGCCCATGATCAACCTGTTCGTCGCAGGCTACACCACCGGATCATTTCCCATCGTCGTGCCGGCGGGTTCCTCGGTTCCGCAACCCACCTACGGCGGCGGGCCGACTGACGGTTTCGTCTTCATGTTAACGTCGGATAATTACGCCCACTTCACTGAAGATTGTGTCGTTATATCGGGCGCCAATACATGTGCGTATTCCACATACGTTGGGGGCCCTGGCACCGACGAGATTCTCGGTATGGCGATCGGCAGTTCTGGGAACGCCCGCATAACCGGCTTCACCAACTCGACTTCCGGCTTCGCGACCACGGGCGCGTATCAAACCACGATTGGAGGCGGTTACGACGCCTTCGCCGCCGAGATCTTAACCACCCCGTGATCTCTGTTTGCCCATGCTGTCCACAGCGAACTTCGGCGGGAGAACCTTCTTGATGCAGCCCGGCCGTTGTATCCGCGTTTTGTTAGGCTTGACTGGATCGAACTGCAGCGGGTACGTTCTGGCGCCGATGATATAGAAAAAAGCTCCGAAATGAGGTACCATCTGGCACTGGATAAGAAAAAGCGACTCCGTAGCTGTTCGGTGCGTTTCACGCCAGACTGCCGGTTCGTATGCGCCAAGTTGGCGAGCGAACCCAACCTCACGTCCAGGCCGACTTGAAGTACTTGACAGACGAGGGTATTCCAGCTAACAAATAGGAATGCGCTAATTTCGTTGCGCTGTGCGGGCCAAGGCGGCGCAGCCGGGAGACAAAGAGTTTTTAGCCGTTTTTGCCTTGAGTTGTCAACGGAGATAACAGTGTGAAGCCGACTCACGAGGAAATCCAGGATTACGTGCTCGCAACCTTGCAGGAGCTTTGCCGCGACTGGGATTACTCGCGACCGGTGGGTCCGGGATCTCTTCTTTTCTCGGAACTGGGTTTGGAATCCCTGGATGCCGTGGTGTTAGGTACCATCATTCAGGAGCATTTCCAAAAGCCGTTGCCTTTCGCGGAGCTTCTTGCCGAAATCGGCCGCGAGCAGCGTGACCTGTCCATCCAGGAACTGGTGGATTTTGTGGATCAGCATCTGAATCAGGCCTCCTTGGAATCCAGACCGGCAGGGACGGTGCAATGAGGCAAGTGAAGACACTCCTCATCGGCCTGGACGGGGCAACGTTCGATGTGTTGAACCCCATGATGCAAATGGGTGCCATGCCGTTCCTGCAGTCGTTTTTCGAGCAGGGGGTCCGTGCCAATCTACGCACGATAGTGCCGGCGCTCACTCCGCCCGCCTGGACTTCTCTCGTCACGGGGAGAAAACCGGGGCAGCATGGAGTCTTCGATTTCTTCCGCATGGAGTCCGCGGAAAGCCGCCACATTCGATTTTTTACCTCGCATGACGTGCAATGCGAGACCATTTGGTCGCTCGCATCCGGGCAGGGGATGCGTGTTACATCCCTCAATTTTCCCGGCATGTTCCCGCCTCCGCGCATCTCCGGCAACGTGGTGCCTGGATGGGTTCCCTGGAAGCAGCTTCGCTTGGCGTGCTGGCCGCAAGATCTCTTCGACCGGCTCAAGACCATTGAAGGCTTCAACCCGCGCGAACTCGCGATGGATATCAAGCTCGAGGAAAAAGCCACCGAAGGGTCTTCGAATTACGAAGAGTATCTTCCCTGGATCCAGATGCACATTCGGCGCGAGCAGAACTGGTTCGAAATTTTCCGCCATCTCACCACTGAGGATCCTTCCGAATTGACTGCCGTCCTTTTTGACGGCGTGGACAAGCTGCAACACTTATGTTGGCGTTTCATCCGGCCCGAAGACGCTACGCCGCTGCGAGAAGAGTGGGAAGTGCAAATCCGGGAAGCCTGTATCGAATATTTCCGCAGCCTGGATCAAATCATGGAGCGCATGTGCTCAACCGTCGGACCCCAGACAACCGTGCTGCTGGCTTCCGATCATGGCTTTGGTCCCACTTACAAAGTTTTCCACGTGAATGCGTGGCTGGAGCAGCACGGCTATCTGGGTTGGTCCGACGCCGCGAAATCGCAATCGCCGAACGGTGCGTTATTGGGCGTTGGACAAGTCGCGCGCCACACCTGGATGCTCGATTGGGACAAAACGCGCGCGTACGCCGCCACTCCCACGGCCAACGGCATTTTCATTCCAGTGAATCGCGATGGCCACTCGGCCGGCGTGACGCCCGAAGAATATCCCGCGTTCCGCGAGCGCCTCATCGCCGATCTGCGCGCATTTCGCGATCCTGAAACCGGCCAGCCGGTGGTTACCGGCCTCTGGACCAAAGAGGAATGCTTCGAGGGTCCGCACGGCGACGTCGCGCCGGATATTACGCTGGCGTTCGACGACGGCGGACTGGTTGGAATCCTGCCTTCCCCGCGTACCATGTCCAGCCGCCCCATTACAGGCGGAGCGCACCGGCCACTAGGGATATTCGGAGCCCGGGGTCCCGGTATTCCCCGTGGCGGCCAGCCCGCCGAAATGTCGATTCTGGATGTGGCCCCTATTGTTCTGCATAGTCTCGGCCTGCCGGTGCTCGAAGAAATGCAGGGCAGCGTGCCCGCGGATTTGTATGAAGCGGACGCCCTGCGCTCGCACCCTGTCACGGTGGCGAAAGCCGTCACCTCCAACGGCGCCAAACCGGCCGACAACACGGCGCCCGCGGCCATGAGCCAGGAAGACGAGCAGGTGGTGATGGAGCGCTTGCGCGAGCTCGGTTATATCGAATAACTCCATGCCCAAACTCAACGTCAATGGCATAAACCTTCACTACATCACGGTGGGGTCGGGCCCCGATATCGTGATGCTGCACGGGTTCCTGGGCAACCTTGCCGTGTGGCATTTGAATATCATCCCGGAACTCCGCAAACATTACCGCGTCACTACGCCCGATCTGCGCGGTCACGGGTATAGCGAAGTCACGCCCACCGGTTATACCTGCAAGGATCTGGCGGAGGATCTGCGCGGATTATTGGACCAGCTCGGCATTGAGCGGCCCATTCTGGTCGGGCATAGTTACGGCGCCGATATCTGCATGTATTTTTCGCTGCTCTATCCGGAGCGCGTTTCGCGTCTGGTGGCGCTCGAGCCCGGCCTTGCGGCTCTGGTTCATCAGCGTAAGGATCACGCCTGGCCGGGTTGGGATACCTGGGCCGCGAAGCTCGAAGAAGTCGGGCTGGAAGTTCCGAAAGACAAGCGAACCGATCTCGAGTTCCTGCTGCAGTTAAGCCTGGAAACGCCCAAGTTCTATGGGCCGGCGCGCGGTCTTCCACGCAATCGAGAGCCCCTGATCAAGCTGATCCGCAACACCACGCTCATCGAGGATTATGAGTATGTAGGTGATTTGACGCTCGAAGCCGTGGAGCGCATTTACACGCCGACGTTGTTGGTTTACGGGGATAAATCTCACTTCCTGTCGTCTTACCATCATCTCCACAAGGTGCTGCCGAACTGTAAGTCGGTGTTGCTTCCGGGCGGCGAGCATTTTGGCCCGCTTGAGCAGCCCGAGTTGCTGACTGAGAATATTCTTAAGTTCATTGCCATGGATATCACCGTTCCCAATTGGGCCGCCGTTGGCGAGGTGAATTACGGAACTACGGCTGGATAGGCAACTGAGCGGGCTGCCGGCGCCGCTGTGTTTGGTCGCGCTGCTCTTTGTGGTGGCGGCCACGGCACCGGCACAATCCCTACCCACGCGGCACGTGCGCAAAGAAATAGCCAGCGGTGAGGCATATTTCGTAAGCCGATTGCCCGCTACTCAGTCCTTGCACCTGGACATCGCGCTCCCGCTGCGCAATCACTCTGAGTTGAACGATCTGCTGCAAAATCTTTCCGATCACCAAAGCCCATCGTTCCAACAGTTCCTCAGCGTGGCTGAGTTTACGGAGCGTTTTGGCCCCACCGAGGGAGACTACCGGGCGGTGATTCGGTTCGCGGAGCAGAACGGACTCAGAGTCACCGGTACGTCTGCCAATCGCGTCATCCTGAATGTCGCGGGATCGGTCGCGAATATCGAAAGAGCGTTCCAGGTGACCATGGCGTTTTATCAACACCCCACCGAACCGCGGACCTTCTATTCGCCAGACCGGGAACCATCGGCCGCGGGCCTGACTGTGCCACTGTGGCACATTTCGGGCCTGAACAACTTCTCGATCCCTCATCCCGCCAGCCTTCGAAGAAATTTGGATGCCGCTGCCAGGGTCACGGGCTCGGGACCGGGTGGAAATTTTCTGGGCAGCGACATGCGCGCGGCTTACTATGGCGGAACTGCTTATACCGGTGCGGGCCAGTCCCTGGGGCTGGTTGAATTCGGCGGCTACAACATCGGCGACGTCAAGGAGTATTTCGCCAGCGTAGGTCAACCCTTCAATGTCCCAGTGCTGGGCATCTCGACGGATGGATCACCGCTCGCTTGCACGGATGGATGTAGTAGCGATCTTGAGCAAGCGTTGGACATTGAAGAAGCCATCTCCATGGCGCCGGGACTACAACAGGTGCGCGTTTACGTGGCCCGTGCCAGCGATGTCGACATCTTCAACCAGATGGCTACCGACAATATCGCCAAGACATTAAGCTGTTCGTGGGGTTGGAGTCCGGAGGACCCCACGAGCGACGATCCAATCTTTGAGGAGTTCGAGGCGCAGGGGCAGATTCTGTTTGTGGCGTCCGGTGACAAGGGCGCCTACCAGGCGGGCGAGTTGGATCTTTATCCGGCCTACGATGTGTACGCCGTGTCGGTGGGTGGCACCGTCTTAACCACCAAGGGCGCGGGCGGTGCCTGGGAATCGGAAACTGCGTGGAGCGACAGCGGTGGCGGAATTGCTCCCGATATCCCGATCCCCGATTATCAGCTGATTCGAGGAGTTATTACCAAGGCCAACCAGGGATCTCTGACTTTGCGCAATTGCCCGGATGTTTCACTCGAAGCGAATAACGACAATTACATCTGTTTCAACGGCAGCTGCGCCGGAGGGTGGGGCGGCACTAGCTTTGCGGCGCCCCGCTGGGCGGCCTATTTGGCATTGCTCAATCAACAGAGGGTGGCCGACGGCACGCCGACCATCAGCGGGTTCCACCACGCGATTTATACGATTGGCGTAGGGCCTGGCTATTCCAGCTTCTTCCACGACATCACCACGGGCAGTAATGGCAAGTACTCGGCCGAAATTGGATACGACCTGGCGACAGGCTGGGGCAGTCCAAACGGCCCTGCGCTGTTCGAATATCTGGCAACAAAAAAATAGCTCGATTAGGCTTGAGCCCAGATACTAAAAGCTGAAGATATTGCTTGCTGAACTATCTGCCCGGCGTGGATTTGATTAGTCCGGAATAAAAACTCCCTGTTCCGGTCAGTGAGGCAGGCGAATTTGCCAGCGCACGATACACCGCCTCACTGCTGGCTCTGTTCCACTCATTCGAGCGGCAGACCATAGAGCCAGATCCGGATGACGTGGGGCATCCGGGAGTCTGCGCATAGTCCAGGTAAGCAAAAAATTGGTTGGGCTCCGACGCCGAAAAATAAGCCATTTTTTCGTAATAACCGGTATTTACCATCGCTTGCAAAAACTTCTGGTCGAGTGGCGCCCAGAAGCTGAAGTGATCGCGGGCATCGATGTCGGCGATAGAGACCTTGGTATGGCCATATCCCCCCGCGCCGAATTCGCTATCGCGTTCTTTATATTCCCACTCCTCATCCATTCCCACCTGCTTGCCTGCTGCCCTTACGGCATCTGCGATGGGCAGGATGCTAGCAAGAAAGTCATGCCCACGAAATCTATTAATAGGATGAACGTGGATGTCTATGATATCGATACCCTGCAGGCCCAGCTCATTCTGAAGGACGCCCCCGAGCTGGTGCTCCCAGCTGCCCAGTCCCACAACCAGTTTCAGCCGGCTATGCAGGCCCGGCAGGTTAGCCTGCAACAGCGTGGACAAGATAGTGGACTGCAGTTGCCGGACATTGGCAACAAAGCCGGAATTTTCGCGCCTGGGATTTAAGGCGATTGCGGCCGCTGAACCACCTGTTTTCGGGCCTTCCGTATCGGGCTCGGCAGAAAAATTTAAAAAATCGGGTTGCAGCAGCTGCGCAATCGCCAATGCATTTGCCGCTCGCGCGCTAACATACGAGGCAAAGTCGGGGAAAGATGCATAATAGGAAGCCAGATGTAAAGGATCACCCGCAATGGGGCCATTACCGGCCGGCTGGACTTGACTCTGAACAATTACTTTAATACCGCGACCGTGCAGGTCTTTGACCAGTCTTTGATAGAAAGCCACGATATTGTTATAGGCGGTGCCCGTCCGATCACCATTTGATTGATAAAAGTTCTGATAAAACATGGGAAACTGAATCAGAAATTTAACAGTGGTCATTCCCATCGCCTGGTAGGCATTCAGGAAGGGCGTGATTCTGTTATCGTAATAAGCACCTAATTCGTTGGTCCTGGCAGCGTTATAAATTGCAATATAACCGTCGGCAGGTGTGAGTTCCGCGCCCAGCAGGATGGGACTCTTACTGCCGTCCCAGCGAGAATTCAAGGCACTGTTGTAACTGGACAGCGACGCCTGCAGAGCAGGGTACAGATCCTGAAATTCCGGGGGAATGTAAGACGATTCTGAAGCTGTTTTGGAGCGGCTCGCTGTCCCTTTCGCAGGCGCGGAGGGGCCGTCGTCAAAGGCTTCGACATTGATAGTTTGACTGGCTAACGCCAAAATTACGAACAGACCAAAAACAAAACGTCGTGCCAGCGGGCTGCTTGAGAACGTCATAAAGAGCCTTTCATACTAAGGAGTTCGTTGTAATCGCATCTTCCCACCAAATGGAACCGCGCCGGTAGATCCTCCCGGAGCCGGTAAAGTTTTAGGCATGAGCCATTGTAACCCTAAGTTTACTGTGACTAGATAAGCATGTGTTTGATCGGCTTTTTCATGTTGTGAGTCTTTGGCAACATCGCTCGGGTCTCGTGCCGTCTCCGCAAACCATTGGGACAAAACATCAGGCGGACAATCGTCGATCTTGTTGCTGATCCTTTAATGCCGCTCATCAGTCGGGCGCACCCCCCTGTGATTAAGCACGCCACGGTCCACTTGGCCCAAAGCCACATCTCTATGGCGGGTATCCACATCTCGGTTGGTTCCCTACCGAGGCAACCGAGTGAGGAACGTGCAAAAGGGCACGTCACCTTGTTACGCAAAGGTATTTTCATAACAAAATTTCGGAATTTCGCGTGACGAAGCGGTGCGATCCGTCGTAAGCTCATAGTACCTCTAGATTGTTGTTGCCGTATCGATGAGGGCAGTCCCTAAGTTCACGTAACCCGCACGAGAAGGAACGGGTAGGAATTAAGGAGCCGCCACTCGCCAAGGACCCTTGTGCGTTCGTAACGCTAGGAATATCTCCTTGTGGTGGTAAGTCATTCCGCATGGAGGAGTTAGCTATTCTTGTGCCTGATTGCGGTGAGTCGATATTAAGCCGCCGACAGGATGAATAACTGAGCTTTCAACGATTGCGAAAGTACTGTCGGATGCGAAGAAGCTGGTAATTATATGCGTTGTAAGCTGACGATGTTTTTGCGGCTTCGAGCGGTGAATTACATGCAATACGCGCAGTCGCCGGCAAGCTCCGCGGTGAAGGCTCCGGTGGTTGCAGCCATCGAATACTACTTCACAAACCGCATTGAGAACAGAATGCTGAAAGAGTAACCATCATGAAATTGTCATGTAAGACTTCGGGCGTCCGAACCGCGTCTTTGGGTCTGCTGGGAGCCTTGGGGATGTTGGCCCAAACCGTGCCCACCCAATACCAGGCCCTGTACAGCAGCATGACCACCCAGATCAGCAGCTTCCAGACAACGCTAAATCAGAGCTGGAACGGAACTCGCT
>Ga0302325_10001117_pt1 | contig 69633 bp, 64 predicted proteins | sample Palsa_T0_2_FD_201948 | JGI IMG/M metagenome (GOLD analysis project Ga0302325, IMG submission 201948) | Peat permafrost microbial communities from Stordalen Mire near Abisko, Sweden - Palsa_T0_2 | ecosystem: Environmental > Terrestrial > Soil > Palsa > Peat permafrost | place: Sweden: Abisko...
GTGGAACGCGCGGGTGTCCGAATACCGCCATCTGCACGAAGCTTCGACCCCGCATTGGCACCGGTCGGTATTCTCGCCCGGTTTCGCCAGTTTTTCGATAAATGAATTTTGTGGACGAAGCGGTTGACCCCCGTTGACAACCGTTCTTCAAATAGACAGTCTCCCGCGCTTAAACGTCCTGTGCCGCCCCCCCGCACTAGTACATTTTGCCTGATGTTTCCGCCCCGCACAAAGAACCTCTCCTTGAGGGTGCTCGTATTTGCCGTCTGTTCGCTCGGGCTGTCTTTCCATGCCGTGGCGGGCGACGCTTACCGGTGGTCGGTGCAGTACTTGATCGACAACAGCCGGACCATTTTTGGACGCCCGCAAAAAGTCTCGCCGCGCCACAATCGCGGCCTCGCGATTTCGCCCGATTTCAAATACCTCTACGCGGGTTATCATCACAGCTTTAACAATTCCGGCGAAGTCCGGCGCATTCGCATCGATGTGGCGGATTACGATCGTGCCACCGAGGCCTTGCTCCCGGGAATCCTCGCCAAGGCCATCACCACGGATGACAAGGGCCGCGTCTACATCTGCGACAATGCGTGCATCTATGTCTACGACCCGCTCCTGGAGCACAAGATGGTGCGCATTCCGACGACCGTTTGTGAAGGTGTGGCCACCGCACGCGAAAACGGACAGCTTGTGCTTTACGGGTCGGATCGTCAGGATGGCACGCTGAGCCGATGGGTCCTCCAGGAATCCGGCACGGAGGTCACCGCGGCGGAACTCAGCGGGTTTGATGGCAACGGCGTGATCAAGGTCCCAGGCGCTTACGACCTTCGTGGAATGAAGATCGACACCAAGCGCAATTTTTGGATGTGCGACTTGAAGGGCAATAAAGTCTTCCGCATCAGCCCCGACGGCAAGGATGTGAAATCCGTGGCCGTTAATCTTCCGATGGACGTCGCGATCGACGGGCAGCGGGTCTTTGTAACGCGCTCCACAGAGCGGGCCATCACCGTGCTCGATGATGAGATGAATGTCATCGGCAGCTTGAATGTGCCGTGGGAGGAACTGGAACTCTCACCCGTCGGCAACAATCACGACGGTTCGCTCAGCGGGATCGTGGTGGCTCCCGGCAAAGGGTTCTTCGTCGCTAACGAAGCGGGCCAGACCGCCAACCAACGCTCGACCTACGGGCGCATTGATGACCATAGTGATTTCATTAATGGCAAATTGTATCGCGATATTTTTGAAGACGACAACGAGCCAATCTTGCGGGCCACGGAGGTCGAGACAGCGCCATAGTCGATTGGGCGTCAAGGGCTTCGGAAGGTCCGCGTAAGACTGGCCAGACACACCGGCAGAAAGGAGCTTGTGAAAAATTTCACAAAGTTCTTGCCACTTCCCCCAATGCACTATTTTATCGCTCCGGCAACTCTTGCAGTCCCCCCGCGCCTTCGTGCCCCTTGGCGCTGGGTGGTTCCAGTCGAAAGATTGGGCTCGATCTTCTCGTTTTGCCACCACAGGACATGATTAGCCGTCTTCCTCAACCCAGCACTGCCTCCACCATCTCCCGGTGGTTCCGGCTCATTTTGGCTGGCGGCGTGGTCTTCGGGTTCATGGGATTCGCCACCATTGCGGCGCTGGCGCAGGACGCGGCGGCGCCCGCGAAAGCGGAAGCCCACGAAGGCCTCACGCCCAATGCACCCTTGATCGACCTCGGCTACTTCAAGGTCACCAACTCCATGATCGCCACCTGGGTCGTGGCCATCGGGATTATTGCTTTCGCCCAGTACGCCACGCGGAATATCAAGGAAGTGCCCGACGGTGCGCAGAATTTTTGGGAATGGATGGTGGAAGCATTGCACAATATGCTCGAGAGCATCATTGGCCGTGAACTGGTGAAGAAGACCTTTTGGTTTTTCGCGACGGTCTTCATTTTCATTCTTTTTACCAACTGGGCCGGCTTGATCCCTGGTGTCGGGACGATCGGTTGGGGGGTGCCGGATGCGCAGGGCGGATTGGACCACATTAGCCGTCCGCTCTTTCGCGGAGTGAATGCCGATCTGAATATGACGCTGGCCATGGCCACCGTGTTCTTTTTCTTATGGACGATTTGGGCCCTTCAGGCCAATGGCTTCGGCGGCCTCATCCTCCATCTCTTCGGCCCGAAGGGGAAACCCGAGGGTTTTTTCATGAAAGCGGTGATGATTGTCGTTTTCATCGCGGTTGGTTTCCTGGAGGTCATTTCGATCGCCGTTCGTCCAGTGTCACTGAGCTTCCGTCTCTACGGCAACATCTATGCGGGCGAAAACATGCTCGAAGCCATGTCCAGGCTCGTCCCCGCGCTGGCCGGGTTCATTCCGGTGCCGTTCTATTTTATGGAATTGCTCGTCGGCTTCGCACAGGCGCTGGTTTTCATGCTCCTGACCGCGGTCTTCACTCTCCTCATCTGCCAGCACGAAGAAGAAGGGCATCACTGATCTCACCAACACTTTCGGCAGCTTGACCGTGCAAAGTCAGCGGGAGTTGTCGGGAAAAAAACAGAAAAACAAAGGAAACATCATGAACATTGCAACCATCCTCGCGGAAGGAGCCGCCGGTCTCGGTGGAAATCTTCACGTCGGTCTCGCGGCACTCGGTGCAGCGCTCGGCGTGGGTTTCATCGGTGCCAAGGCGTCGGAAGCAGTGGGCCGGAATCCCGGCGCCGCCACCCCGATCCTCGTGCAGTCGATCCTGAGCATCGCCTTCGCTGAAGGCATCGTGTTCTACGCGATCTTCCTCGTGCATTAAATTCGCCGGCACGGGGCCTTTCCTCCCGGAAGGGCTCCGCGCCGTTTCCTTCGCGCCTACCTTTATGACTTACCTTCCTCTTCTCGCCGCGGAAAGCGGTATCGTCGACCGGCTGGTCGAGAGCGCCCAGCACACTGGGGAGGTGTTCGGTTTCAACGCCCGCCTTTTCTTTTCCCAGATCGTCAGCTTTGTCATCGTCGCCTTTATCCTCAAGAAATTTGCCTACACGCCGATCCTCGCGGTGCTCGAGGCGCGCCGGCAGAAGATCGCCGAAGGCCTCGCCAATGCCGAAAAGATCAAAAAGCAACTCGCCGAGTCGGAGCAGCGGGTGCAGGAAATCCTGACCAAGGCCAACGCCGATGCCCAGCGGATGATCGACGAGGCGCGCTCCAGCGCCCAGGCTCTCGCGGACAAACGCACCCAGGCAGCCATCGCCGAGGCCGAGCAGATTATCGCCAAGGCCCGCGAAGCCACTGGCATCGAGCGCGAGAAGGTCCTTGCCGACCTGAAGCGGGAAGTCGGCCGGCTTGTGGTCAACACCGCCACCAAGGTCACCGGCAAGATCCTCACACCTGGCGACCATCAACGTCTTACCGAGGAGGCCGCGCGCGACGTCGCGGCTTGACGCCATGAAGCTCGACAAAGATTCGCGCAAACTCTCCAAGAAGCTTTTTGCCGCCAGCTTCACCGATGGGCGGCTGGACCCCAAAAAGGTCATGGCCATCGCCCGCCAGGTGGGCGGGAGCAAGCCCCGGAATGCCCTGGGTATTCTGAAGGAGTTTCATCGCCTGGTGAGGCTCGAAGTCGAAGAGCACCACGTCGTGATCGAGAGCGCCGTGGAGCTGGACCCGGCGATGAGCAAGCAGCTCGTGGCCACTCTGCGCGCCAGGTACGGCCAGGGTTTGAGCACGGAATTCAAGGTTTCACCCGAACTGCTGGGCGGCCTGCGCATCAAGGTCGGCAGCGACGTCATCGACGGCTCCGTGCGCGAGCGTCTCAACCGGCTCGAATCCGAACTCGCCTACGCCTGAGGTTCCATTTCACCCAACCCACCTTTTCCATGAGCAGCATCCTGCAAGAACTCGAAACCCAAATCAGCGGACTTAAAACCAGCACCAGCAAGTCAAACGTCGGCGTCGTGCGCGAAGTCGGCGACGGTGTCGCCAAGATCGAAGGATTGAGCGATGTCATGCTGAACGAGCTGATTGAATTTCCCGGCGGCCTTTACGGCCTCGCCTTGAACCTCGAAGAAAGCGAGGTCGGGGCAATCCTGCTCGGCGATGAAAAGGGTGTCACCGAGGGAACCGAAGTGAAGACAACCGGCCGCCTGCTTTCGGTGCCGGTGGGCAAGGGCCTCCTCGGCCGGGTCGTGGACACGCTTGGCAATCCGGTCGACGGCAAGGGCGCGATCAACGCCACGGCCACCTATCCCTTGGAGAAAATCGCCCCGGGCATTATCAAACGCAAATCCGTGAGCCAGCCGGTGCAGACCGGTATCATGGCCATCGATGCGATGATCCCGATTGGCCGCGGCCAGCGCGAGTTGATCATTGGCGACCGTGCCACTGGCAAGACGACCATCGCCATCGACACGATCATCAATCAGGCCCAAATCAACAAGGCCAGCGAAGGCAAACCGGGCTTCCGTCCGCTCTACTCGATCTACGTTGCCATCGGGCAAAAGCAATCGAACGTGGCGCGCGCCATCGCGGTGCTCGAGCAGGCCGACGCCATGGCCTACACCATTATCATTTGCGCGACCGCCTCCGATACCGCCACCAACCAGTATCTCGCCCCGTTCGCCGGCGCCGCCATGGGCGAGTGGTTCATGGAAAATGGCATGGACGCGCTGATCGTCTATGATGACCTTTCCAAGCACGCGGTGGCCTACCGCCAGGTGTCTCTTGTGCTCAAGCGGCCGTCGGGCCGCGAGGCCTATCCCGGTGACGTATTTTATCTTCACAGCCGATTGCTCGAACGGAGCGCGCGACTGGATGAAAAGAACGGCAACGGCTCCTTGACCGCGTTGCCCATCATTGAAACGCAGGCCGGCGACGTCTCCGCTTACATTCCGACGAACGTCATCTCAATCACCGACGGCCAGATCTATCTGGAAACCGATCTATTCTACCAGGGCATCCGGCCCGCGGTTTCGGTCGGTCTTTCCGTTTCGCGCGTGGGTTCCGCTGCGCAGATCAAGGCGATGAAGCAAGTCGCCGGCAAGATCAAGGGCGACCTCGCGCAATTCCGCGAACTGGCCGCCTTTGCCCAGTTTGGGAGCGACCTCGACGCCAAGACCAAATCCATGCTCGATCGGGGCGCGCGGATCGTGGAGCTCTTCAAACAAGTGCAGTACCACCCGCTCGCCACCGAGGTCATGGTGGCGGCTCTGTGGTCTATGCAGAATGGTTTCCTGGACGATGTGCCGGTCGCCAAAATCAAGGACTTCCAGCTTAAGCTGCAGGAGTATCTGACGACACGCAAAGACGCCGTTCTGGGCAAGATTCGCGACAAGGGCGCGATCGATGACGACATCACCAACGACCTCAAGGCCGCCGTCGGCGAATTCAAGTCCAGCTACCGCTGACTTCCTTTCTATCAACTCTCAACCTTCAACTCTCAACTAGCGCATGGCCGCCAACACGCGAGACATCCGACGCCGGATCAAGTCGGTCAAGAACACGGCGCAGATTACCAAGGCGATGCAGATGGTCGCCGCGTCCAAAATGCGCAAGGCGCAGCAACTGGCCGTTGACGGCAGGCCCTACTCGAAGCTGCTCAATGAGATCAGCGCGGCGGTGAACGAAGTGCATTTCGACGACAAACACCCGCTGTTGGCCAGGCGCGAAGTGAAGAAGGAAATGGTCATCATCGTCTCGACCGACAAGGGATTGTGCGGCGCGCTGAATACGAACCTCTTGCGCGAGGCGGCCAAATTCGATCCGCAGAAGACGGTCTTCATCAGCGCGGGCCGGAAGGCCGCGCAATGGGCTGCGCGCGCCAGGCGTGAGTTGCTCGCCGAATTCCAACTCAAGGACACCCCATCCTTTGTCGAAACCAAAGTCATCTCAAAAATGGCCATCGAGAAGTTTCTCGATCACTCCGTGGACAAGGTTTCGGTGCTCGTCACCCGGTTCGTCAACACCCTGATGCAGGAACCCGTTGTCCTCCCGCTCCTTCCCGTCACGGCGGTGCCAGGAAGCAAAAAGAAGACGGAAGAAACTCCCAAGGACGCCAGCCTCGATGCTGTCTTCGAACCGAGCCCGGCGGTGGTTCTCGATGCTTTGCTGCCCTATTCCGCGCACTTTGCCGTTTACCGGGCGGTCGTGGAAGCCCGGGCGGCCGAGCACAGCGCCCGCATGGTCGCGATGAAGAATGCCACGGACAATGCCAAGTCCCTGATCAAAGATCTGACGCTCGAATACAACAAGATTCGCCAGGCCAGCATCACCACCCAACTCCTCGAAATTACCACCGCGCAAATGGCCCTCGGCTGACCAATTTATCTTCATCTCACTTTCCGCCTGGCCGCCGCCGCGGAGCGGCCACTGCAATGGCGATACGGCGGTCTATCAACCATCAACTATCATCTAATGAGCAATACCGGAACCATCGTTCAAGTCATCGGCCCCGTTGTCGATGTCGACTTTTCCGCGGCTAAACTTCCGCACATTTATGAAGCGCTTGAAATCACCTTCGAGGTGAACAAGAAATCGACCAAGCTGGTGCTCGAAGTGCAGCAGCACCTTGGCGAAGGGTGGGTGCGCGCGATCGCCATGAGTTCCTGCGAAGGTCTCAAACGCGGTCTGCCGGTGGTCGCGACCGGGTCGCCGATTTCGGTCCCGGTGGGTGAGGGGGTTCTGGGGCGCGTCTTCAACGTCACGGGCGATCCGGTGGATGAGCGCGGCGAGGTGACTTTCACCAAGCGCTACCCGATTCACCGGACGGCTCCGACGCTCATGGACCAGGACGTCAAGGCGAACATTCTCGAGACCGGTATCAAAGTCATCGATTTGATCTGCCCCTTCACCAAGGGCGGTAAAGTGGGTGCGTTCGGCGGGGCGGGCGTCGGCAAGACCGTGGTCATCATGGAGTTAATCAATAACATCGCCAAGGGCCACGGCGGTTACTCCGTCTTCGCCGGCGTGGGCGAACGCACTCGCGAGGGCAACGATCTTTACCATGAGATGAGCGAGGCGGGTGTCATCAACCAAAAGGACCTCAGCAAGTCGAAGGTCGCCCTGGTTTATGGCCAGATGAACGAACCTCCGGGCGCGCGCCTGCGCGTGGCCCTTTCGGCGCTCTCCATGGCGGAATATTTCCGCGACGAGAAGAATCAGGACGTGCTTCTGTTCGTGGACAACGTTTTCCGCTTCTCCCAGGCGGGTTCCGAAGTATCGGCGCTCCTCGGCCGCACGCCCTCCGCGGTCGGTTACCAGCCCACGCTCGCCGCGGAAATGGGCCAACTCCAGGAACGCATCACCTCGACCACCAAGGGCTCCGTGACCAGCTTCCAGGCCGTCTACGTGCCGGCGGACGATTTGACCGACCCGGCCCCGGCCAATACCTTCGCGCACCTTGACTCAACGATCGTGCTCGAGCGCTCGATCGCGGAACTCGGCATTTATCCAGCGGTCGATCCGCTCGCTTCCACCTCCAAGGCGCTCGCGCCGGATATCGTCGGCGGAGAGCATTATCAGGTCGCCCGCGGTGTGCAACGGGTGCTCCAGCGCTACAAGGACCTCCAGGATATCATCGCCATTCTTGGCATGGATGAGCTCTCCCCCGAGGACAAGCTGACCGTGTTCCGCGCCCGGAAGATCCAGCGCTTCCTCTCTCAGCCGTTTCACGTCGCGGAAGTATTCACCGGCACGCCAGGTCAGTACTGCTCGACCACCGATACGGTCCGCGGCTTTAAGGAAATCCTCGAAGGCAAGCACGACGATGTGCCTGAAATGAACTTTTACATGAAGGGAGGAATTGACCAGATCCACGGCTAGCCGCGGATCTGGAGTTGAGAGTTGACGGCTGCTCGCCGTTGATCCTCACTTCAACCCCTCCCAGGAATCGTTGTCCATTCTTCGCTACCGTTTCGAGTAGCCGCTCCGCAGGCTAAGACGCGGCGATCAACATCAACCGTCAACCAACCCAATGCTTCATCTCGAAATCGTTACGCCCGACAGGCTGGCCTTCAATGGCGATGTGGATTCCGTGGTCATCCCGGGCGCGGAGGGGGAATTCGGCGTCTTGCAGCATCACATTCCGCTCATGACACAGATCAAGCCGGGTGAACTCGTGGTGACCGTGGGCGCCAAAAAGGAGTACCTGGCGGTGGGTGAAGGCTTCGCGACCGTCACGCACGATGGCGTCAACATCCTCACGGATATGGCGATCGAGGCAGAGCATATCGACGAAGGCGCCGCGGAAGCAGCCATCGAGCGCGCTCGCGCCACGCTCGCCGGCAAGCGCGACCTGACCGAGGAAGAATGCGCGTCCGTGCAGGCCTCCTTGCTGAAGAGCCTCGCCCAGTTGCACGTCAAGCGCCGTCACCACAGCTAGCTGGAAAAAAGCTGGTCCGTGCGCTCGGCCAGGAATTTCATGCGCGCGGCGTCGCCACCGCGAACTTCGAGGATGCCCCAGCCATTATAGGCGATCGCATCGAGCGCAGTCATCGTCGCTGGCCAATCGTTATCTCCTTCACCGAGTTCTACTTGAAAACCTTTATATGGTCCCTCCGTATCTGCTTTTTTGCGGCTGTACTCCTTGATGTGCAGGTTGTAAACGCGCGGTCCGAGGATCTGTGCCCAGTGCTCGGGCCACCCATACGCGATGAGGTTCCCAAGGTCCAGGTGCCACCCCACCCACGGATTGCCGATCTCGTCCACGAATCGCGCGGCGCTCATCGGATCGGCGATAAAATGGTTCCAGACATTCTCGACACAGATCTTGCACCTCGCCTTTTCGGCGTACTCGATCGCCTCCTTGATGCGCGCGGAGGAGCGCTGCCAGCATTCATCGTAGCGCACCTCTTTCTTCACCACGCCGGGCACCAGCAGCAGACGCTCGCAACCCAGTTCGGCGGCGTCACTGAGCGCCAGTCGCAGGCCCCTCACGCCCTCTTCCACGTTCGCCGGATCGGGTGAACTCAGCGGCTTGCCCCAGTGCGTCGAGCAAATGATCCCGGCGATCTTCAATCCGCTGGCATCGCGCGCCTTGATGATTTCATCGAGCGGGATGGCGTCCGGGCGGTTCAATTCCATGCCATCGAAGCCCGCGTCCCGGACCATCTTGAACCGATCCTCCACGGACGCCCCATCGACTTTTACCATGCTCAGGTTTACCGCCTTTTTCAGGGAACGTTTCTTTCCGGCCGGGGTGTCCGCGGCGCGGGCGAGGGGAGCGAGCGCGGACGCAGCGACAGCGGCGGTGGTGGATTGAAGAAATGTACGACGATTCATCGGGATATGTCGGGGGTTTCGGATGGAGGCTGCGCCAGATCGAACCGCATCCGGTTCCTCATTGAGCAAGCGCTGCGAGCACTTAAAACTTAAAACTTAAAACCTCACACGTAAAGCCGCATCGGCGGAGTATCGGATATGTTGTTCATTACAGAAGATTTATCAGAAATGCTTGGTGAGCGTGCCGACGCTAGCAGAGTCGAGTCGCTTGTCCAGCGTCGCTGCGTTTCTCTCGGCCAGCCGCCATCACCGTGGCGAGGCCCCGACCTTCCTCCGCGCCATGGCGGTCGCTCCCGTTTGACCGGTGAGGACGGTTCGCGCTCGGGATATACAATGCCGCCAGCCGTTCTTACTTTCGCGCTGGCCTCGCCGTCTGAATCAAATTATCCCCGGCGGGGAATTCAAGCCCCCAACAGCGGGACGAAGCCCGCCTGTTTGAAATGGCGATCGGTGGTAAAGGCGTCGCGAATGCGTAGCTCGCGCATCGTGACGAAACTGGCGCAATCGGTGAATGACCATTCCTTGTCTGCGCGCTTCCGAAAGAGCGCGCCGGCCGCCTGAAAGCGATCGGGGCCGATCCATTCCAGGTGGAGGGCTTCACTGCGCTCAACAGTGTCCAGGAAATCAAGAGCGGCAGCATGACTGTGCCGCACCAGGAGAAGGGTGACGGTTTCCTCCACGACATAATCCGTCGTCAGGAAAAGGCGGTGTTTCGCCGCGAGGGTCTGCTGGAGACGCAATGCGGCGGAGTGGTGTTCATCACCGGCGTCCCACAGAGCGAAGAAACCGGCGCTGTCCATAAACACTTCAGCGGCGCCCATAGAGGATCTGATCAATGTCCGCGTGCCTGGTCTTGCCCTTGGGACTGCGGACCGCGCGCTGGGCGATGCCCAGGAACGGGTCATTGGCGGGACTGGCCGTAGAAGACGCCCTTAGCGGTTCCAGGCGCGCGACGGGTTTGCCGCGGTGTGAGAGGACTAATCGCTCCCCTTTGGCGACGCGGCATAGCACACCCTCGGCGTTCTGGCGGAATTCCAGCATGGTCACGGTCTTCATGGCATTCAACTTTAAGTTGAAGTTCAAGACGCGTCAACGGGTGGATCGTGGATCGAAACTGCACTCTCGTTGCACCACCTCATGGCCCGTTCGTCGATTCCAAGAAGAGATTCAGGTCGTCGCGGTGCTCGGGGACTGCCTGGCTGGCCTGGACGAGCAACTCCTGGCTGTCCTTGGGTTTGCCGGCAAAATAGGCATAGACACCCATCAGCCACTGCCGCTCGGCGATCGTTTCCGGTGGCAGATCCGTCCGAATAAATGATTTGGCCATCGCGATGACGCTCTCCGGAGAGAGTTCTGTCCATTGCGCGAGCAGGGAACCGAAAGGTGTCACCGTCTCGATCCCGCTTTCATTGGCGCGCCGGATGGGGCCGGGCATCGGCGTGCCGGTCTTTTTTTGCACGGCGGAGGCGTATCCGACGGTGTTGATATCGCTGATGAGCGTCGCTTTGAATTTCGCCAGCCAGGTGAGCCGCTTGATCCACGCCTCCCGCTCGTGCTGCGCCTTTTCACCGGCGAGTTGGACGGCGGTCATCGCCGCTTGCGCGTCCGCTGGTCGAAATTGCTGCAAGAGCGGTCCGACTTTGCCTTTGGCATCGGCGAGCGTCTTTTCATCGGCCGCGGCCACCGCCACCATCCGGTGGGCGGTCGCCTCCTCCTCGGCGGCGATCTTTTGCTGAAGATCCTGCGCGGCTTGTTCGAGCGGTGCGGCATACCCGGTAGCCAGCTTCATTTTTCCCTTCGTATCCTTCACGAGCTGCAGCGCGCTTTTGCGGGCCTCCATCGTCTCGGCGGCTTTGGCCGAGTCCATCGCGGCATGGAAGGCGCCGATCTCCGCGAGGAAAGGGGGGACCAGCGGCTGGTATTCGGCCACCCAGAGGAAGCGCGAATTCGGCGTGATTTGCGCATATTGCCGAAAGAGCGCTGCGGCCTCTTCGTACTCGCCGAGCGACCAGTCTTTCAACCCAAAGAGCAGCAAGGCGAGCGCTTCGTAGTTCTCGCGGTCAAGGTTCTTGGCGGAGCCTGCCGTGATTGCTTTTGTGCCGTCCGCTTTGCCAGCGGTGTCGACGAAGAACGCGGCCAGGTCTTTCTCCGCGGGATCGGGCGAATAGAGCCCGCGATCCTCCAGGGCTTTGAGGTGCTGCGTGGCCTGATCGGCGTGCCCGTTGAGGAACTCCGCCAGCGCCGCGTGCAGCGTGGTCCAGTTCTTTTCTGGTTCCGGCGTATCGGGCGCGGCGTCGAGCGCGTCGAAGGCCTGTTCGGCTTTCGCGACCTCGCCGGTGGCGAGCAGTTGGCGCGCCTTGTCGTAGGTCATGATCACCGGCTCTTTTTTCACGGACTGTTCAGATGGCTCCTCGACGGGCCGCCGCCGGGTGTGCAGCTGCTCGCGCACTTGGAAGGCCGCCACGCCCATGGCCACGGTCAATGTCGCGGAGACGGCGGTGAGCCACCCGTAATTGCGCGCGTGGACGGCGACCGACTTCTTTGGGCTCTCGTCCTCGGGCAGGATCCCCAGCAGCCCGGCCCGCGCAAATTCCAGGTGCTCGATCAACTCCGTGTAGCTTTGCTGCCGCTTCGCCGGATTATGGCTCAGGACCTTGTTCAGGGCGAACGTCGTCGCGCTCGACACGGTCGGCGCGGCCGCGGCGAGATTGACCGCCGCTTTTTTGGCCACGGCCAGGGCGCTCATCGAGTTCGTTTCCACGGCGTGGGGCGGCTTGCCCGCCAGTGCGTGGAACAAAGTCGCGCCGAGCGAATACATATCGCTGCGAAAATCTTCGGGTTTTCCTTCCACGGTCTCCGGCGCGACGTAGAAGGGAGTGGCCCATACTTCCCCGGCCACATGGCTGGCGTGCTCCTGCAAAACGGCCAGGCCAAAGTCCACGATTTTCGCCGTGACCATATCGGCGAAGAGGATATTGCCCGGTTTGATGTCGCGGTGGATCAGCCCGCGATCGAGCGCCGCCTGGAGACCCTGCGCGATCTGGATGCCCACCGACAGGACCTGCACCTCCGGCAGTTGATGGTCCGTTTCCATCAGGCTCTCCAGCGAACCCTTGTCCACCAGTTCCATCGCCAGATACACCAGCCCGTGGTCCTGTCCGGTGCTGTAGACCTTGACCACGTGCGGATGATTGATCGATGCCGTAATCGCCGCCTCTTTTTGAAATTGGGCGATGTATTCCGGATTTTCGCTGTGCGCCCGGTGCAGGAGTTTGAGGGCCACCGGCCGGTTGAGGGTCAGGTCGAGCGCTCGATAGACCGTCCCCATGCCGCCCGCTCCCAACTCCTCCTGGATTTCGAAATGATCGAAGTGACGGCGCACGCGCATCGCCGCGCCACACGTCGGACAATGCATCAGGGCAAAGGGTTCCTCGCCGGCGACATCGAGCAGGGCGCCGCAGGTGGAACATTCCTGAATCAGTAAATTCGTGGGGGCAGCCATGAAGGGTGCGACGCTATCACCGGCCCCGCGGGGCGGCAAGAAATGGCCGGCAAGGCCGTGTCTCGTGACACAGCCATACAGACCGCGGCGCCAATGGGCATCGTGCCCGTTGATCCGCAGCCATTGCCCTTGGCTTCTGGGTTTCACCACTGGCGGACTCGGCTCGAATATCGCTTTTGGCGACACCGGCCACGGTCGCTGGCGCCGTTCCGGGGCAAATGCACCGCGCTCCGGAAGTGGGCCGATTCGTTATGGAAATTATGGAACGGGCACATTACGTGCTCATACGTATAGGTATGATGACATTCCGAGATCAGGCGGATTCTACGCTCGTGGCCATCGATCAAGATGAAGCCTGACCGCGTGGAGCTACTCCTCTATGGCCTCTTTGCGATTGCGGTGGTGGCGTTCGTCGTCACCGTCCTGGCGATTGAACAACACTACTTCGGCCATTGACGGAACCAATGCGCCTCTCCGTTTTGTCCGCTTTTCTGGACAAAGCTACGGGCCGATGATCCGGATTGGGATTGGAATGCGCCTGGTAGCAATCGAAAGCAGGCTCAACTCTTGACACTTGGCAGACTCGGTTTGTCGAGTGTCAAGAGTTGAGCCCGGAAGCGTAAGGTGAGTTGACCCCGTAAGCCGCCAGTGTGTACACCTTGCTGGCCCGCCCGGCACTCAGTGCCGCGCGTCCGGCAGTCGCTTCCGGCATTTCGCCCGCAGCCACTGCCGACGTTAGAAGAATGGAAGAAAAGGAAGAAAGAAGAAGTACCCCCTCTCCCCCAAGCCGGCGCGTTCGCGCCTGGGAGGGAGGGGTTGAATTTCAGCAGTTTTGGGACGCCTACCCAAAGAAGCACAGCAAATCAGGGATGTCCCCTAAAACGCCATCAGGGAAATCTGTTTGCTATCGCGCAAACGGGCCATATCGTTGTCGACGTGAGTCTGCGTGAATTACATCTCTATCGCAAAGCAGACGGGGCCTGTGCCCTCCAATCGGACGACGAAGGACCCGTCCGCGACTTTGCCCATTATGTCCAGGCGCTGGACATCATCCATCGCATTCCATCGTTCAGGGGCGCAAATCTGACGGTCTACAACGTGATGGGAAACACCGACCTGAAGACGAGGATTTAGCGCAATCCGTTTTAGCCGGTTTCCTGACGAAGAACTGCGGGCCGTTTGATTCCGTCAGATTCGCCGCACCTCCAGACCGGGCTGCGAGTGAGCCGAGTGGGATTGCGGTGCCTCGTAAACTGTTTGACGCCAACGTAGAATCCGCATCGGAATATGCGCCGAGGGCGAAAAAACGTTACGGACCGTCCACCATCCCCGCCATGCAAATGTTTCCCCTGCCATTGCTGCTCGTCGCCGCCTGCATTCTCCCGCCTGCCCTTTGGGCGGACGACAAGCCTGCCAATCCTCCGCCAGTCCGGCCCGCACCGCCCGCCGCCGCGAGCGCGTCTGCCCCTGCGGCCACGCCGAAACCTCTGCCGCTGCAGCCACCGGACGTGCCGGCGATGAGATTCAATCAGCAAACCCGCGAGCCTGACAAAGGCTTCGTGGATTCGCATGAACGATTCCTGGCCATCGCCAGGCTGGGCAAGGCGAAGCTCGTCTTCTTTGGCGATTCCATCACGGCGAACTGGAGCAGCAAGGGAAAGGAGATTTGGGACAAATCCTTCAGCCAGTGGGAGCCGGCGAATTTCGGCCTCAGCGGCGACCGTACCCAGCACGTGCTCTGGCGAATCGAGAATGGCGAACTCGAGGGCCTCAAGCCGAAGGCGGTCGTCGTCATGATCGGCACCAATAACGTCGGCGGCTATTCCGCGGACGCCATCGCCCGCGGTGTGGCCAAAATCGTCGAAGCCATCCGGGCAAAAACGCCGGACGCCAGGGTCCTCCTTTTGGCCATCTTCCCGCGCGGTGAAAAAGCGAGCACGCCGGAGGAGCCGAACAAAGCCCGCGACACGGTCGCCCAGGCGAATGCCATCATCGCAAAGTTGGCTGATAATCAGCACGTTTTCTTCCTTGATATCGGCGCCAGGTTCCTCCAGCCCGACGGCTCGATCAGCAAAGAGATCATGCCCGACTTCGTGCATCCTTCGAGCGCCGGGCATCAAATCTGGGCTGACGCGATCACCCCGAAGCTCATGGAATTGATGAAGTGAGGAGTGATCGGCGCGTGCGTTAAATCGTCATGTCAATATTACGGAAACACCGGTAGTGGCTCAATTTCAGCTTCCACTGAACCAGTAATTCTTCATTGCCGACAAGAATACTGTCGTGATCGGATACCCGGCTGCGGACCCGATCACAGCATCAACGTGGCAATGGGGGCAAATTGCCGTTTCGCCGTTATTCTTCTCAGGGCACCAAGTGATGATTTCTTTTGGGCCGAAGATGCGCAGGCAATAAAAGCATCCACACTGCTCACTGGCTAAAATCTCTTCCTTATTAGCGAGACAATGCTCGTGCGCAGCGGCTATCGGATTGTAGGCAATAGCCATGATTATTTGTCCAGCAGACCAATGATTTTGTCCAAAGTCCAGACGTGATGGTAGTGGGTCAGTTCCGTATGGAGATTATAGAACCGGCACGATAGGTGCTGATACGCAGTGCATGAAAACCCCCATTGATCGACAGGAATGTGCGCTTTTTGCGTTTTGCGCGCTCATCCTGGCGGCATCGTTCACAGCGATTCTGCGCCTACGCATCGGGCCGCAATAGGCGGTTCGACCACTGACTGTCGGTAGAGGCCAGAGGCCGCCATTGAGGAGTATTGGCGTTGGTAGAGTTTCGGCCTATGGGGTTGCGGGAAAAAGGCGCCAGGGGCGCTAGACATCGGCAGGATTGTCGGTCGTTGATTGCGCGCCCGGATGGGCTGCCCCCCGCAATCCGAATACTGGCCGATATGGGGGTGCCTCTTGACTCCCGTGGGCGCCAATTACGCACTATTTGGCATTCTGCGCTTTTCTGGCAATGGCTGCCGTACGAACCAGAAGCGCCGCGGCGGGCGAGCCCGAAAGGACGGTGCGAATTCGGCACATCCAAATGCCCGACGAACGCAAGCAGTCAAAGCGATAACCGGCGTGAGAGCAAAACAGCAGCCGGCGCTGTCCAATGTTGCTTTCGGTAGAAAGGCTCCGCCGGCGGATACACATCCGCCACGACCAACCGGCACCCCCGTACTGACAACACCGATTCCAGCGCCCGCAACAACGCTACCCCAACTCCGGCACGTTGCCTATCCTCCGTCACTGCGAGTTCACTGAGATAGGCGCGAAACCCAACATCATGGCCGCAGATGAAACCGATCACTCGATCTTCCTCCAGCGCCACGAACGACAATCCGTCTGCCGCGAAAATGGCGCGTGGCACCGCGTCAGACCGCCACTCCGGCTGCCAAAGTCCTTCGATTGATTGAAGCAGCCGCGTTACGGCGGCGCCATCTTCGGGAGTGGCGTTTCGGATTTTCATGGAGCGTACGATTCTAAGCGAGAATTCCCAGTTGAGTTCCTTGTGCGGGTCGTTTTCTAGCATTGATCATGTGCCAAAGGTGCGTTTGATCCGAGGCCAGCCGAGACAGAATTTCTGACCTGTCCCCGCCCTGAAAAACGCCAATTCTTCAGGCTGCCGCCTGCCGACTTTAGATGACATGTAGTTTTTTTTGGAAATTTTAAGGTTGTCTTTCATTATTGACGCCCTGCCGCGAAGCGGCACCATGCGCACAACCATTTCCACGGCCCATGCGAACCACAGCCACGTTTCTTGTCGCACTTCTCCTGGCGATTGCGCACAGTTTCGGCAGCGATCAAAAGGGCTCCGTTCCCAAGGATGCGGCCGAACTGCTCGAATGGCTGCCAGGAACGATCTGGGAGATTCACAGCGCGACAAAACATCCAGCCGGCGAAGGCTACCTGATGTTTTGTGAGGATGGGGTGATCCTAAAACTGGACACCGATGGCAGCCCTGACGAATCGCGCATTTGGGGCGTGGCGCGCGATATGAGGGTGCTCTGGGGGCGTGGTAATATGCGGGTCATGGTCTTCAAGAAGGAGTGCAGCGAATTCATCGACAACATGTATAGCACGAGGGGGAAGCGCATCGATGACCCGGAAATCAGGAAGAAATTCGAGAGAATGCATCCGGGAAAGACGAAGGTAAGCACTTGAGCGAGCGGAAGGGTCAGTTTTGAATGGCGTCTTGGCGCCATTCGGGTCAGCTCCTTTTCAAATCTCGCATCGTCCAGCGAACTATTCGTGCTGCCGCCCACTTTAGACGACATCTAGAAATCTTGAGGTTTTACGTGATCGCAAAAATTGGCGCTCACTTCCCCTGATTCCAGTCCGCGACGTTGACGGTTTGTCCGTTGGCGACCGAAACCTCGGCATAGATCCACTGGTCTTCCTTGCTTTCGTTATCCCAAATTGTATTGTCGTTGTCGACGTAGGTCCACGGGACCGACCACTTGAGGTGGCAACTCACGTAGTAACGGCCCGCCGGCAAACCGTGGAACGTAAAGTGACCATCGTCATCGGGATGCGTGCGGCGCACGTACCTGGCCAGCCGGGGATCGGGCGGTTCAAGCTTGACCCGATTGTAATAGTGTCGTTCGGCGATTTCCTCGGTGTAATCGTTGGCGGGAAGCAGCTTGACGGTCGCGCTGCTTAGGGCGACTTCCATCTTCTTGTCACCTCTCAGGTTCGCGAAGGCGGTGCCGGTGATCGTGCCCGAACCTGAGCGTCCATACGGGATGAAAGCGGCTTCGTTGAAAGCGACATGCCGTGGTTGCGGAGCGCATCCCCACAGGCCGAGGACGGCGACCAGCATCATGGCGATGCGGAGGGAGAGAGATTTCATGTTCGAGGTTCGTCCTACGAGGATTATAGACTCGCCCAATTCCCGGCTTGGAAGGATTTTGGCGAAGATGAAAAATCCACGTTTAACATTTCTTTTGGCCCAGTCAATTCCCACCTGTTTCTATGGTCCGGTGGAGATGCTCCTGACGCATGGTCGCCAAGGGTTTCCAACGCTCTTTCCCGGCATTTCCCGTGGAGTGATATACGCTGAACTCCGTGACATTGGTCAGCGGTTCCAGCCATCTTTCACCTCGTGCGGAAGCACCAGGGAATCGACGGCGGCCAGACGCCAGCGGAGGCTGCTGGCTTGGAAGAGAAGCGCTGGACTTTACGCGATGTGGCCGAGATGACGGATGCCTACTGGCAGCCAAGTTACACGGCCGGTGCGGCAAGGAAAACCGCCCACAAGCGCGCCGTAGCAGATCAGGAATTCCTCAAGGCGCTCGCCGGTCTGGAACGTGCGGGAATGGGTTTTAATCGTCAGAGGCGCTGGCTGGCGCAACGTGAGCGCAATCAGAGCTTCTTGAACGTCGCCCGAATGCCGGGGTCGGTGACGGAAGCTTTCCAGCCATGCTGATGGGCAAACGCGTGAATGGCGGCAATCCGTTTTGTTTCCTCATCGCTGGATTTCGGCCATAATTGCGCCAGCTGATTCTCGAATACGGTGCAAGAGTTGCGATCTGAAAGGCGGTTCGAGATGTGTTTGATGAGGGCGTCGATGCGGGCACGCTACAGGTCGCCCAACACATCGCAAGGAGTATTACGCAAACGACCAACAACCGCGCCAAATCGTCGCGCAATGGGCGGCTTTTCCTGTTCTATCGTAGACCGTCCGCTTGCTTTCGCGCCTGGATTCACACAGCCTGACCGGTATTGCGCACCATCTCCATTCAGGGTGAAAAGCGAGTCGCTCACCGCAGGCCGGTCCAAGCCTTTCGACCTCCACCAAACTGCCATGACACAATCGTCAACCGAAATGCCTCTTCACTTTCAGGGGGGGCCGAATATCGCCCTGAAACTACCACCCAGCGTATTCGATGATACTCTCACTTTCTATCGCGACACGCTTCGTCTGCCGATTCTCAAGGAACATAGTCCCAGCCAAGTGTTTCAGTTCGGCCAGAGCTTACTGTGGCTCGATCGGGTCGAAAGCCTTTCCCAGGCCGAAGTGTGGCTCCAGATTGTCACTAACGATACCGCGGCCGCCAGGGAGCACCTTGCGCAAGCCTCGGTAACTCGGTGCGATGAGATCGAGGAACTGCCGGAGGGCTTTGACGGCTTCTGGGTCCTCAGCCCATCGTCAATCGTTCATCTAATCTCCAGCCATTGAGCTTTCTTCAGGGCTGATTTGTCGTCCAATACGTCAGGGGTATTCGCCAGAATTCAATGGATCCCCTTTTTCCTTCCGTCACCAAATAATCTCCGGTCCGTTTGTGCCGCTATGGACCTCCCGGCCGAGAATCGTTGCGGTGCGCGGAGAGCCGCCCGTGGACAAGCGGACGTAGACGACGTACGGGCCGGACACGTTGTTGGAAAACTTCATGAACCAATCATCCCTTTCGGATGGGAAGACCACGTTGGTGTTGTACCACGTGCGTCCCACGCGGACGCCGACCTGTCCACGACTCTTTCCATTGTCGTGGGAGACGTCGTAAACTCTCGCCGTAAATCTCAGTTTCACGATTTTTCCATCGTAGGCGAATGGGTCCTTGGCGAGTTGGTACGGATCGATGGTTGGGACATTGCGGAGATCGTCGGCGGTTGGGGTGGGCGTGCCGGCAAGCGTTGTGGGACCTTGGCCGCGGGCGCTTGGCGTCGAATTTCCGGAGGCTGCGCTGAAACCAGGCGGAAGCCCCCTCGGCAGGACGGGCGGCGGCGTGGTGGGCAACATCGCCGTCGCGGGTGGAAGATTCGATGCTGGCTGAGGCGCGGGCGTGGCGCGCGTCACGGCCACGCCGGGCGTTGTCGAAGGAAGACTCGGAGCGGCCGGTTTGGCAGGGGTCATTGGGGCCCCGGCGAGCGCCGGCGCTTTCGCGAGTTCCGCTGTTTCCACACTCAAAAAATGGACCTGGCTTCCTGTGAAAAGGCAGGTTTGCCCCTCGGCCAGCTTGGAATCGTGGAACGAAGCAGCCAGTTGACCATCGAAATAGTACGCCAGCCGGTCGCCTTGGGCATAGAACTCGAGCGTGTGCTCGTCGCCTGCCTTTAGCGAGGCCAGCCCGCCCTTGCCCCCGAGAGTGCCGCCCTTGCCCTCCTGATCTTTGAAACGGATCACCATGCTCACCCGGTGATCGTCCTCTTTCCCGATGAAAGTTGTCGCCACGTAGCGAACGTTTGCGGCTCTGCCATCACTGCGGAGGATCAAGTCGATAAAACTTCCCCCCGGACCATCGTAACGGAAACGCACGCGCATGGCGGCGTCCGCCAATTTCTCGGGAAAGGCGCAGAAAGCTTGGTCTTTCGGAATCGACAAAGTCGACTCTTCGCGGCGCCAGCCGTTTTTGTTCCAGAATTCATCTTCGGCGAGGCGATTCTTCCAGATGACACCGGGAAAATCGGCGGCACTGGTCGAAGCGGGCTGTTCGGCGGCCGCGAGGACGCGGCCAGCAAGCACGGCGATCACGAGACCGAAGCCCATGGAAAGCGTCTTCGGACGAAGCCGGCGGAGTCGCCCGCGCGAAAGGGCCATTTTCGTATTTTGAGTTCTCCCTGCCGGAACTCCGTTGACTCCGCCAAAACCGGGCGGCACGCCTTTCCAGGGACCGGAAACGTGTTCCATCATCCAGGATTTCCCATTTGGATTCATGTTCATATCGAGGGGCCGTTTTGGTTGGCGATTTTCTTCTTTTCCCACGGTTTGAGAAGCCTTTTCCCGGCACCACCCGCGCTGTTCCTGAGGCGTCGGAGGGGTGGATTGCCGCTTCCAGCTTTTGACAGCTATTTTCGCGCAAATGAGCGAAATGAGATCAGGCTACATTCCCGGACAACGTGTCAGAAGAAGTCGCCTGACCTCGATTTCTACATCGCCAACAAATATGAACATCCCGCCGCGCCAGCGGCTTGGGCAAGTTCCACCGTCACTTCCGAAGCTTCGTCATTTGTCCTGCCCCCTCCATTGACATGCGCCCGCCCACGGCAACACTCTCAACAGCCCTTCAACGCGTAGACATTGATCATGTCGGCCGCCACCCCTGAGGTCTTTAAAATTGCGCTCCAGCACCACCAGGCTGGGCGGCTCCCGGAAGCCGAGGCGCTCTACCACCAGCTTCTCGCGGCGCAGGCGAATCACCCCGGCGCGCTGCATCTCCTGGGCGTGATCGCCCTTCAGTCTGGCCAGCCGGAGAAGGCGGCGAAAATGATCCGACAGGCCCTGGCGATCGATCCCGCCAACGCCGGCGCTCATTCCAATCTCGGCGAGGCCTGCCGCGCGCTCGGCCTCAGGGAAGAGGCTCTCGCCTGCCATCGCCGTGCGATCGAACTTCAAGGCGACTTCGCCGCGGCACATTACAATTTGGCGGTGGCGCTGGCCGAGTTCGGACAACCGGACGCGGCCATCGCCGAGTACCGCGAGGCGCTTCGGCTCAAGCCGGACTATCTGGAGGCATGCAACAACCTTGGGAACGCCTTGAACAAGCAAGGTTTATTCAGAGAGGCGGTGGACGTCTACGAGCGCGCACTCCAGCTAAAGCCGGATGTCGCCCAGGTTTGGTTCAATTTGGGAATCGCCTTCGCGGCGGTGGGCCGTTTCGAGGACGCTGTATCTGCCTATCAACGCGCCGCCCAACTTCAGCCGGAGCACGCGGAGAGTTCGATCCAATTGGGCTACGCGCTGCAGCGACTGGGCCGCGCGGAAGAGGCCCTGGCGGCGTATCAGCGTGCGGTGGCACTGCAACCCGACAATGTCGAACCCCGCAACAACATGGGTAACGCGCTGCGAAGTTTGGGCCGTCTTGACGAGGCTGTGGCGGCGTACCAACGTGCGCTGCAAATCGACTCCGCCTACGCGCTGGCTCATAACAATCTGGGCACTGCACTCCGCGATCAGGGCCGGCTCGACGAGGCCCTGGCGGCCTATCGCCGCGCCCTCGAGCTTCAACCGGATGACGCCAGGGTGCGGAGCAACGTGATTTACTCGCTCCATTTTCATCCGGACCGGATTGAGCCGGTGCTCGCCGAAGAACAGGCGAACTGGCATCGACAGTTTGCCGAGCCGCTGCAGCAACCGGTACTTTCGCAGGTGAATGATCGCGACCCGGAGCGGCGGTTGCGGGTCGGTTATGTGTCGTCCGATTTTCGCGATCACGTTGTCGGAAGAAATCTAGTGCCGCTCTTTCGCTGCCACGATCACGCCCGTTTCGAGATCGTGTGCTATTCGGGTGTCGCGAGGCCGGACGGAGTCACGGAACGACTCCGCCGGCACGCGGACCAGTGGCGCAGCACCATGGGCCTCTCCGACGAAGCGCTCTCCGGAATGATCCGGCAGGACGCCGTCGACATCCTTGTGGATCTGACGCAGCACATGATGGGTAATCGACTGCTGGTCTTCGCGCGCCGGCCAGCCCCGGTGCAGGTGAGCTTTGCCGGTTATCCCGAGAGCGCGGGAGTGGATGCCATCCGGTATCGCATCAGCGACCGGTGGCTGGAATCGGGGATGGAAATCCCCTCTGGTAGGGAACGATCGCCGAGCGTTCCTTACCAGGGTCGCGCGGAGCGGGTGTTTCTCCTCGACAGCTTCTGGTGCTACGACCCGTGCGGGATGGATGCGGAGGTAAACTCGCCGCCGGTGGAAGCGAATGGCGCGGTGACCTTCGGCAGCCTGAATAACTTCTGCAAGGTCAATGACGGAGTGCTCAAGGTCTGGTCGCGGGTGCTTGGTGCGGTCGCCAATTCGCGTCTGGTGCTGCTGAGCCCGTTCGGCAGTCACCGGCAGCGTGTCTGGGAATTGCTGGAGCGGGAAGGGGTCGGATCGAGCCGGGTGGAATTTGTCGAACTGCGCCCGCGTCGAGAGTACCTCAAGCTCTATCACCGCCTGGACATCGTCCTCGATCCATTTCCGTACGGCGGACACACCACGAGCCTCGACGCGTTATGGATGGGTGTGCCAGTGGTGAGCCTGGCAGGAGAACGAGCGGTCTCACGCGCCGGCCTGGGCCAGATGTCGAACCTTGGCCTGCGCGAATTGGTCGCGCTTTCGGAAGACGAGTACGTCGCCATCGCCGCGCGCCTGGCCGATGATCTCCCGCGCTTGGCGGAATTGCGAAGGTCGCTCCGCTCACGGATGGAATCTTCACCACTGATGGATGCGCTGAATTTCGCGTGCAAGATCGAAGCGGCGTATCGCACGATGTGGCGGCACTGGTGCACGGGAGTCCATCGATGATCGCGCTTCCGCAAGCCTTTGAACTTGCCTTCCAGCACCACCAAGCGGGGCGGTTGACGGAAGCCGAGACGCTCTACCGGCGAATCCTCACGGTAGAACCAAAACATACCGAGGCGCTGCACTACCTGGGCGTCATCGCCCACCAGAGGGGCTCCCAGGAGGCAGCCGTGGAGTTGATCCGCGAATCCATCCTGCTTCGCCCCGACAATTACGCCGCGCATTCGAACCTGGGCGAAGCCCTTCGTGCCCTGGGCCGATTCGACGAGGCTATCGCCAGCTATCGTCTCGCGCTTCGCCTCAATCCGGGCAAGGCGGGCACCCACTACAACATGGGCAACGCCCTCAAGGAATTAGGCCAGATCGATGAAGCCATCGTCGCCTATCGCTGCGCGATCCAGCGGAAGCCCGACTTCCCGAATGCCTGCATCAACCTCGGCAGCCTGTTACGTGACCGCGGTGAGATTGACGAAGCCATTGCTTTCTGCGAGCAGGCGCTGCGGGTTCAGCCAGACTGCGTTCCGGCCCTCAATAACCTCGGTACTGCGCTCCTGGATCTGCGGCGCCTCGACGACGCGATCGATGCCTATCGTCGCGCCCTGCAAATCAATCCCGAGTTTGCGGAGCCTCATACCAATTTGGGCGTGGCGCTGGCGGCCGAGGGAGATCTTGATGGTGCGGTGGCGGCCCATCGCCGATCCATCGAAATCCAACCCGACTATGCCAGGGCGCACAGCAACCTCGGAAACGCACTGAAGGATCAAGGCCAGGTCGACGATGCCGTGGAGGCCTATCGCCACGCGGTCCAGCTTCAGCCGGAGGATGCCTCGATGCACAGCAACTTGATTTACGCGCTCCACTTTCAGCCGAATCAGGATGCAAATGTGATCGCCGAGGAACAGCAGCGCTGGAATCGACAAGTGAGTGATCCGCGGAAACGGCAATTTGGGCCGTGGGCCAACGCGCGCCATCCGGAGCGCCGCCTGCGCATCGGATATGTCTCGCCTGACTTTCGGGATCACGTCGTGGGCAGAAACCTGTTGCCGCTTTTTCGGTGCCACGATCGCGCGAGCTTCGAGATGGTGTGCTACTCGGATGTGCTGCGACCGGATGTGGTGACCGGGGAAATTCGCCGGCTCGCCGACCATTGGCGTCGCACGGTGGGCATGTCAGACGCGGCGCTTGCCGAAATGATCCGGCAGGACGATGTGGATATCCTCGTGGACGTCACCCAGCATATGGCGCGCAATCGCCTGCCGGTCTTTGCCGGCCAACCGGCCCCGGTGCAGGTGAGCTTCGCTGGTTATCCCGAGAGCGCCGGAGTCGACGCCATCCAGTATCGCATCAGCGACCGGTGGCTGGAATCGGGGATGGAAATCCCCTCTGGTAGGGAACGATCGCCGAGCGTTCCCCATCTTCCCGCATCCCAGCCAGAGTCGACGGAACGCTCGGCGAGCGTTCCCTACCAGGGTCGCGCGGAGCGGGTATTCCTCATCGAAAGCTTCTGGTGTTACGATGGGTGCGAAAAGGATGTGACCATTACCCCACTGCCGGCAACAGAGAATGGGTGGGTGACATTTGGGAGCTTGAACAACTTTTGCAAGGTCAATGAAGCGCTGCTCGAATTGTGGGCCCGAGTCCTCGCGCGGGTCCCGGATTCGCGTCTGATGTTACTGAGCCTTTTTGGCAGCCACCGCCAGCGGGTGTTGGAGTTTTTGGAACGGCGGACCGTGGCGTCGGAGCGGGTCGAATTTGTCGAGCCGCGCCAGCGCCACGAGTATCTGGAACTCTATCAACAGTTGGATATCGCCCTCGATCCGTTTCCCTATGGCGGCCACACCACGACCCTGGATGCTTTGTGGATGGGGGTGCCGGTGGTGAGTCTTGCCGGCAGGACCGGAGTCGCGCGGGGTGGCCTGAGCATCTTGAGCAATCTTGGCATGCGGGAGTTGGTGACTGGTTCCGAGGCGGACTATGTCAAAGTGGCCGTCGAACTTGCCCGGGACGTGCCGCGGCTCACGGCTTTGCGCGCGACTTTACGGGGGCGGCTCGAAGCTTCGCTCTTGATGGACGCGCCGCGCTTTGCCCGACAGATTGAAGAAGCGTATCGCGCGATGTGGAAGGTTTGGTGCATGGAATCCGGCCAATGATTCCGATTCCGCAAGCCTTTGAAATTGCCCTCCAGCACCACCTGGCGGGCCGGTTGGCGGAGGCGGAGGCGCTCTATCGAGGGATCCTCGCGGTCCAGCCGAATCACGCCGACTCGATGCACATGCTCGGCGTGATCGCTCATCAAATCGGCCGCCTCGATCTCGCCGCGGAGCTGATTCGCCACGCGATCGTCCTCGAACCGAATAACCCCGTCGCTCACTGCAACCTTGGCCTGGTCTGTCATGCCCGGGGCAGCCCCGAGGAGGCCATCACCAGCTATCATCGCGCGCTGCAACTCAAACCCGATCATGCGGAGGCCCACAATAATCTGGGAATCGCCCTTGTGGAGCAGCGCAAGCTCGACGAAGCCGTCGAAGCCTTTCGCCGGGCGCTCCAGCTCAAAGCCGACTATCCGGAAGCCTGCAATAATTTGGCCAATGCCCTGAGAGAATCTGGCAAGCTGGACGAAGCCATCGCTGCATTTAATCAGTCGCTCCAACTCAAGCCCGATTCCGCGGATACCCATTACTATCTGGGTAATACACTCTTTGATCGAGGAAAAATCGATGAAGCCTACGAGGAATTTGAACGTGCATTTCAGTTGCGGCCGGGAGACGCTACCATCATCAGTAAAATCATTCTGACGCTCCATTTCCGCCCGGGCGATTTTACTCATCGGATGACTCAGGAACTGCAACGCTGGGATCGTCAGTTCAGCGAACCGCGAAAACGGCTTATTCTGCCGCATCGCCACGATCGCCATCCGGAACGCCACTTGCGCATCGGTTATGTCTCGCCGGATTTCTGCGATCATGTGGTGGGCCGCAATCTTCTGCCCCTGGTCCGTTGTCACGACCGCCAGGACTTCGAAATCACGTGCTACTCCGGGGTCATCAAACCGGACATTGTCACCGAGGAGTTTCGCCGGTACGCGCATCACTGGCGCCGAACCGTGGGCGTGTCGGATGAGGCGTTGGCTGCCATGATTCGCCAGGACGGGATCGATGTTCTCGTGGATTTGAGCCAGCATACGCTTGGCAACCGGCTCACCGTGTTTCCACATCAGCCAGCCCCGGTTCAGGTCAGCTTTGCTGGCTATCCGGAGAGCGCGGGAATCGAGGCGATCGGCTATCGCATCAGCGACAGATACCTTGAGGCCGAGGCCTCGAAGATCGGAGTTCGGAGTTCGGAGTTCGGCTTCTCGCTTCCAGCCGATCTCCCATCTCTTAACTCCGATCTCCGACCTGCGACGGAGGAGCAGGTCTTCCTCCTCGACAGTTTCTGGTGTTATGATCCGTGCGGGGTCGAAGTTGAAGTGAATGGGCTGCCGGCAAATGGGAGCGGGATGGTGACCTTTGGCAGCCTGAACAATTTCTTCAAAATCAACGAACCGGTGCTGAGGCTTTGGGCACGCGTTCTCGAAAAGGTGCCGAATTCGCGGCTCGTCCTATTGAGCGATCCAGACGCCCAGCGCCAATGGGTATTGCGGGTTCTCCAAGGTGAAGGCATCGAGGCGCAGCGGGTCGAGTTCGTGAAGCGGTTGCCACGCCGGCAGTATTTCGAGCTTTATCATCGGCTGGACCTTGTCCTTGATCCGTTTCCGTACGGCGGTCACACGACGAGCCTGGATGCATTGTGGATGGGCGTGCCGGTGGTAAGCCTGGCCGGTGAGCGTGCGGTTTCGCGGGCCGGACTGAGTCAGATGTCAAACCTTGGGTTGCGCGAGTTGGTGGCGTTTTCGGAGGACGAATACATCGCGCTCGCCGCCAAGCTGGCTCGCGACCTGCCGCGGTTGGCCGAATTGCGCCGGACGCTGCGGGCGCGGATGCAGTCTTCACCGTTGATGGACGCGCCCCGATTCGCGCGTCAGGTCGAAGCGGCGTATCGTGCCATGTGGAGGCGCTGGTGCACGGAGACTGGCCCATGATTCCGGTTTCGAACGTCTTCGAACTGGCGGTCCAGCATCACCAGGCCGGGCGGTTGGCGGAGGCGGAGGCGCTCTACCGCCAGGTCCTCGCCGTCCGGCCCCACCATGTGGACGCGCTGCACTTCCTCGGCCTCCTCTCCCATCAGATCGGCAGCCACGGCCGGGCGGTGGATTTGATCCGCCAGGCCGTCTCACTCGACCCAAATCAGCCCGATGCCCTTTGCAACTTGGGCGAAGCGCATCGCGCCCTGGGCCGACTGGACGAGGCCACGGCCATGTACCGCCGTGCGATCGAACTTCAGCGCAATCATGCCGAGGCCTGGGACAATCTGGGCATTGCCCTGGCCGAGCAGGGCCATTTCGAGCAGGCCATCGCCGCTCACCAGCAGGCACTCCAACTCAAGCCCGATCATGCGCCGGCGCACAACAATCTGGGAACCGCGCTGGTGGAAATTGGCCGTCTCGATGATGCCATGGCCGCCTTTCGCGCGGCGCTTCGGCTAAAGCCCGATTATCCCGACGCACAGTTCAATTATTCCCTGTTGTTGCTCCTGGAGGGCGATTTCGAGCGCGGCTGGCCATTGTATGAAGCACGGTCGGACGACTTGCGATCGCCTCAACGGGATTTCCTCCGGCCCAAGTGGGAGGGTGGTCCGGTGGACGGACGACGCGTGCTGATCCACGCCGAACAAGGCTTCGGCGATTCGATTCAATTCATTCGCTACGCCCGCCTTCTGGCCAGTCGCGGCGCCGGCGTCATCGTCGAATGCCCGAGTTCATTGGCCACGCTTCTCCGCGGGGCGCCGGGTGTCAGCGAGGTGATCGTGACGGGCGATCCGCTCCCGATTTTCGATCTGCACGTGCCGATGCTTAGCCTGCCCATGCTTTTCCAGACAATGCCCGAGACCATTCCGCGGGAGATTCCCTACCTCTTTCCGGAGAAAAACCGGTCGGAAAGTTGGGCGGAACGGCTGGGTGGCAAGTCGTCGCGCCTGAGAGTGGGACTCGCCTGGGCAGGCCGTCCGCAGAATGCCCGCCTCAGAAAACGTCACCTCAGCCTCGATAGGCTGCTCCCGTTGCTGGAAGTAAAAGGCGTCGATTTTCTCAGCCTTCAAGCGGACGATGGTTCCACAGCAATTCGGCAGTGGCCTGGCGCATCGCGCATCATCGATTTCACCGGCCATCTCCGGGACTTCGCCGACACCGCCGCGTTCATGGCCCATCTGGACCTGATCATTTCCATCGATACCGCCGTCGCCCATTTGGGCGGCGCCTTGGGGCGCCCGGTCTGGACCTTATTGCCATTCGTTCCGGATTGGCGCTGGGGACTGAAGAGCGAGATCAGTCCTTGGTACCCGACGATGCGACTCTTCCGGCAGCCTTCCATCGGCGATTGGGATTCCGTGATCCAGCGCGCGGCCAGCGAATTATCGAACCGCGCAGCAATCGCGGTACGTTGAAAAACCGCTAACGACTTCTCATGTAGATGGGTTAGTTTTGCCGAGATGATCCGTCCCATTTTTTTGGCTGCTGCTGCCCTGATTGCCGCCGTCCTGCCGCAAGCGGCGGCAATTACGCCGCAGGAGACCGAATTCTTTGAGAAGCAGGTGCGCCCCGTGCTGGCCGAGCAGTGCTACAAGTGCCACGGGCCGGACAAGCAGAAGGGCGCGCTCCGCATGGATTCGCGGGCCGCGATTTTAAAGGGGACCGACGACGGGCCGATCGTGGTGGTGGGCAAGCCGGACGACAGCGAATTCATCAAGTCCATCAAGCACATCGGCGACTCGAAGATGCCCGAAAAGGCCGACAAGCTGCCCGACGCCCAGATCGCGGCGCTGGAGCAATGGGTGAAAATGGGCATGCCGTGGCCGGAGACCGAAGGGCCGGTCAAGCCGGCGGCTTCCCTGAATGTGGCCAAGACGCATTGGTCGCTTCAGCCAGTCAAGGACGCCGTGCCACCGGTCGTGCAGGATCCACAACACTGGGTGCAATCGCCGGTGGATCAATTCATCCTCGCCAGGCTGGAGGAAAAGCACCTCGCCCCGTCGCCCCTCGCCTCGAAGCGCACGCTGCTGCGCCGCGCGACTTTCGATCTCATCGGGCTGCCGCCGACCCCGGCCGAGGTCGAGGCTTTCGAGAAGGACAATTCGCCGGAAGCCTTTGCCAGGGTGGTGGATCGCCTGCTGGCTTCGCCGCACTACGGGGAACGCTGGGGACGCTATTGGCTCGATGTCGCGCGCTACGCGGATACCAAGGGCTACCTCGCGGGGGGCGAAGAGCGGCGTTATCCGTTTAGCTGGACCTATCGGGATTGGGTCATTCGGGCCTTCAACGAGGACCTGCCCTACGACCAATTTATCATCCAGCAGATCGCGGGGGATCGCGTCGCCACCAAGGACGATCCACGCCCGATGGCGGCGCTCGGGTTCCTCACCCTCGGCAGGCGCTTTCTCAACAGCCAGCCCGATATCATTGATGACCGGATCGACGTGGTGTGCCGCGGTTTCATGGGACTGACCGTCGGCTGCGCGCGCTGTCACGACCACAAGTTCGACCCCATTTTGCAGAAGGACTATTACGCCCTCTACGGGGTGTTCGCGTCGTCGGTCGAGCCGGCGGCCAAGGATTTGCCGGAGTTGCCTTCGGTCAGGGACCCAGCCAATGAAGCCGAATATCGGAAGCAGCTCGCGGTGCTGGAGGCGGACATTGCGAAGTTCCTGGACGGGCGCCGCAATTTGTACGCCTTGCGCACGCTGCCTTTCCTCGGAGTGCCCGCGGTGGTTCCGCCAGAGGTTGCCGAGCGGCTTCTGGACAAAGCGGGACACTTGGAATTCACCAAGCTCAACAACAAAATTGACGAACTAAATGCCGGACCGCTGGCGCCACCGCGTCCACAAGCCTTGGTGGATGCGCCGCAGCCGATGAATCCGCATGTCTTCATCCGCGGGAATCCGGGGCGACCCGGCGAAGCCGTGCCGCGGCGATTTATTCAGGTCCTGAGCGGCGGCAATCCCCAACCCTTTACCGACGGCAGCGGCCGGCTGGAACTGGCGAAGTCGATCGCCGACAAAAAGAACCCGCTCACCGCGCGCGTCTTCGTCAACCGCGTCTGGAACCTCCACTTTGGCGCGGGCCTGGTGCGGACACCGGGCGATTTCGGGACGAAAGGCGAGCCGCCGACCCATCCCGAGATGCTGGATTATCTCGCCGCCCGCTTCATGGCTGAGGGGTGGTCGGTGAAAAAGCTTCAGCGGGCGATCATGCTCTCGAGCGCCTATCAGCAATCGAGCGATCTGCGCCCGGACGCCGCGCAGATCGACCCGGAGAATCGTTTGCTCTGGCATATGAACCGCCGCCGCCTCGATTTTGAGGCGACGCGGGATTCCTTGCTGGCGGTGGCTGGACAGCTCGACTCGACGATCGGTGGGCGCCCCGTGGAATTGACCACCGCGCCTTATGCCAAACGCCGCGCCGTCTACGGCCTCATCGACCGGCAGAATCTGCCCGGCGTTTTCCACACCTTCGATTTCGCCACGCCCGACTCGACCAGCCCGCAGCGGCACGTCACTACCGTGCCGCAGCAAGCCCTCTTTATGATGAACAATCCGTTCGTCATCGAGCAGGCCCGGGCCCTGGTGGCGAAACCCGAATTTCACGAACCGCAAGCCTACGAGGCGCAGATCCACGAACTGTACGAGCGCGTTTACGCCCGCAAGGCGGCGGCTGCGGAAGTCGATGCCGGCCTGCGTTTTGTCACGAATGCCATCACCAACCCCGCTCCCCGCGAGGAGCCCGGAGCCGCCTGGCAATACGGTTGGGGCGGGTACGACGAGGCCTCGCACCAAGTCGATTTCCACAAACTCACCTTCTTCAGCGGCCGCGCCTGGCAGGGTGGCCCAAAGGTCCCGGATCCGACTCTCGGCTACGTAACGATCAGCGCGGAGGGTGGACACGCCGGCAACGACCACGCGCACGACACGATCCGCCGCTGGACGGCGCCGGCCGATGGTATCGTGTCCATCTCAGGTCCGGTGCAGCGTCCGAGCGACCACGGCGACGGCATCGTCGCCCGTGTCGTTTCCAGCCGGGCGGGGGAGTTGTTCAAGAGCGATGTCCTGCCGGCCGCGACCGTGGACGTGAAACTCGAAAACGTGCCGGTAAAGAAGGGCGACACCATCGACTTTATGGTCGACCTCCGCGGCAACCTCGATTCCGACAGTTTCGTCTGGCACCCGGTCATTCACGGCAGCGAGGAATGGGACGCGCAGGCGCAGTTTTCCGGACCACCCGGCCCGCGCCCGCCCGAACTCACCCCGTGGGAGCAATACGCCCAGGTGCTGCTCGAAACCAACGAGTTCGTTTTCGTGGACTAAATCTTGACGACGGGATTGCTGGACAGGATAATGTCCAGCATGGATTCGATCACCTATACCGCCGCACGTGAAAACCTTGCCTCGACCATGGACAAGGTTTGCGCGGATCACGCTCCGGTCGTTATCACACGCAATCGCGATCAATCCGTCGTCATGCTTTCGCTCGAAGACTATCAGGCACTCGAGGAGACGGCTTATTTGCTGCGGAGTCCGGCAAACGCGAAACGATTGCTCGAAGCAATTCATGCCCTCGAAAATGGCAAGGGGCGCATTCGCAAGATCGATCTCAGCAAGTGAACCTCACGTTTGCGCCGCAGGCGTGGGAGGATTACACCTTTTGGCTGGCGAATGATCCGAAGATGGTCACTCGAATCAACCAGCTTATCAAAGACATTCTTCGCAATCCGCACAGCGGCCTCGGCAAACCCGAACCTTTGAAGCACGCATTTCGAGGTTACTGGTCCCGACGTATCGACTCAGAGCATCGCATCGTCTACAAGGCAATTGACGGCGGCATTCTGATCGCCCAATTACGATACCATTACTGAACCGCGTTTACTTATGCCAGCAAGCCTCTACCTCCGCATTCTCACCATCCACAGCTATCTGCGCTGGTTCGTCTTGCTCGCCGCCGTGGCCGCAGTCGTTGTGTCCTTTTCCGGAATGCTTCGTGGGTGGCCATTTAAACCCTCAGGGCGCAAAGTCGGCGCCGTCTTTACCGGACTCCTCGATCTTCAGCTTCTCATCGGCCTCTATTTGTATTCGACGAGCCCCATGGTGCGAGCCGCGTTGGCGAATATGGCAGCGGCGATGAAGCAGAAGGACCTGCGGGTCTTTGCCGTCGAGCATCTCACCACCATGCTCATCGCCGTCGTTCTCGCCCATATCGGTTCCTTCCGAGCCAAACGCGCATCCGGCGACAAATCCGCCTACTCCCGGGCGCTGCTCTGGTATTCCGCATCGTTTATCGTGCTGATCCTCGGCATTCCGTGGTGGCGGCCGTTATTCCGCGCGATCACCTGACTGTAACTGCCCGCAGCGAACCGCTGTTGCCCTAACCGCCAGTTTGGGAATAGAGCCCGCGAATCACGCGAATGCGGAGATCCTGGATCCGTGTAATCCGCGTGATTCGCGGGCCAAAACTCTCATCATCTTTCTATCTATTTGTCTCCTGCGCCGTTTTGCGGCCAATCAATCCACGAAGCTCGCCAGCAATTCCGCCGGTGTCAGCGTGGCCGTTCCCAACTTCCCAACCACGACGCCGCTGGCGTGATTCGCGATCTCCGCCGCCTCCGCCGGAGCCGCGCCGGCGCATGCGGCCAGCGTGTAGAGGGCAATGACCGTGTCGCCGGCGCCGCTCACGTCGAAGACCTGGCGTGCCCGCGTTGGTGTGTGATACGGCGGAGCATCGTGACGGAAGAGCAGCACGCCTTGCTCGCCCAGGGTGATCAAGAGATTCTCGGCATCCCATTTCTTCGAGAGGATCTCTCCCGCTTCAAGGAGCGCCGTGTCCTCCGTGGGAGGATCGATCGGTTCGGTGAGCGGAAGACCGGCGCTGGCAAAGGCTTCGGCGCGGTTCGGCTTGATCACCGAGACATGCCGCCAGGCGAGGCGATTGTGCGGATTGGGATCGACGGCCAGGATTTTCCCGGCGCGTTTCGCGAGTTCACAGATCGCCTCGGCAAAGCTCTGCGCCAGCAAGCCTTTGCCATAGTCCTCGACGATGATGGCATCAACCTCGGACAGAAGCGCCTCGATTTGCGCGAGAGCCGCGGCGGCGTGTTCCGGGCGCAATTGCAGCTTTGTTTCGCGATCAATGCGGACGACGTGTTGCTGCCGCGCAATGATGCGTGTCTTGACGATCGTCTGGTAGCAGGCGTGCGACTGCACGGCGTCGATGTTGATGCCTTCGCTGGTCAGCAGTTTCTTGAGGCGCTCAGCGTGGATGCATTGGCCGGTGACGCCCAGGATCCGAGTCTGCTTCGAAAACTCGGCGAGATTGCGCGCGACGTTGGCGGCGCCGCCGGGAAACCACTCCTCGCGCACGACTTCGACCACGGGCACCGGCGCTTCCGGCGAAATCCGGGAGACTTTGCCCCACAGGAATTCATCGAGCATCAGGTCGCCGATCACGAGGATGCGCTTGTCGGCAAAGGCGCGCACGAGGCTGGCGACGCGTTCCCGGTTCATCGCGCGAGTTCCTCGGCGATGGCGGCGAAGAGCAGCGGGACCATGATTTCGTGGTGGCCGACAAGGTAAAATCCCTGCCCGCCGAGTTTGGTCGGCCGGCGCTGCACATTTTCGGTCGGTCGATAGTGTCGCGTCATGTCGAAAGTAGCGGTCGTGAAGTGCTCGACCTTGTGGCCAAGGTTGCGCGCGATGGTCAGCGCCTTGAGAAAAACCTCCGGCATGATCACCGCGCTGCCGATATTCAGCACCACTCCGCCCTCGAGTTGCGCGCAAACCGCCGCAAAGGTCTGAAAATCCCGGTAGGTCGCCTCGCCCAGCACGGCGCCGTTCGTGGTCGGATGCTGGTGAATGATGTCCGTGCCGACCGCGATGTGCACCGTCACCGGGATGTCGAGTTCGGCGCTGGTAGCCAGGATCGAAAGGGCGAGGTTCGGATACCGCCCCGCGCGAAGAGCTTCTCCCAAGGCCCGCCCGGCGCCGAGCCCGCGCGCCACGCCTTCGGCTAGCGCCGCGTTCATACGCTGGCCCGTTTCCTCGACCATGCCGAAGGAGCCATCGTCGAGTCCGCGCTGCACGTCCTCGCTGGTCTCCCCCTGGTAACACAGTTCAAAATCGTGGATCGCGCCCGCGCCGTTGAAGGCCACGGCATTGAGAATCCCGCGGCGCATCGCCGAGAGAAAGATCGGATTGAGGCCGACTTTGATCGAGTGCGCGCCCATCATCAGCACCACCGGGCGCTGGTCGCGCACCGCCGCGGCCACCGCGGCGACAGTCTTCTTCAAATCCTGGACCGCGAGGAAATCGGGCAGCCCATCCAGAAATCCACGCAGCGACCCGCCAGGGGCGTGCGGCGCGGCAAAAGCCGCCGCATTCACCTTGTTGGCGCGTTCCGCCACCGGGTAGGTGCGGATTTTTGAGAAATCGAGGGGCTCGAATTTCATCTGCGGATGGCAAGGGAAAGGAGGGGAGTGTGTCAATGCGTAACGGCGAGCACTTCAGCACCGGCGACATGGCCGAGGCTGAAAAAGGCAAGCGAGACGGGGCGTGGCTGCGGTGGCCCTTCGCTCGGAAGCGGCCTCATGGCAGCCCGCTCCCTCAACAATCGGATTGACGGCTGCCGGAAGCGTGAATATACCTCCCCGCGTTCAATGAACCTTCATTCCACCATCGCCAAACGACCGCAGTCGGGCTCCCGCCCGATGGCTGTTCGTTGGGCCGTCTGCGCGATTCGCCGGCGCGGTGGGGAAAGAAGCTGAGAACCATTTTCGGATCATCTCTTTCACACAAAACCCACCGCTGGCCAACGGCGGTGGGCTTTTTGTTTTCACCGCCGTGGCTCGCTCCAAAACCAACCGAGCCATATGATCACTGATAACCGCACCCACCTGGCGGCAACGCCCTTTACGGGCGCCGCGACCCCGCTACCCGGCGACCCCATCGGGCTGCTGATCCGCGTGTACCGTCAAGCTGGTCTTTCGACCGAAACGGCACGGCGCTGCGCGGTCGCGGATTTTCTCTGCTGCTTTCCCGAGTACGTGACCACCGGCGTTAGCTCGACCCGGCGCAGTCATGACGAACCGGGGTGCATTTATTCGCAGGAGTCGACCGCGGGCTTATGAGCACGCTCACGCCTTTACGCTCGCAAGATGCCGTCGAGATTCCCGGCCTTCATCGGCCCGCGCCGCCCGCGGTGTGGACGGTCCTGGCCGCCTTTGCGGCGGTCTACATAATCTGGGGCTCGACCTATTTGGGAATTCGGCTGGCGATCGATTCGATCCCGCCGTTTCTCATGGCTGGGGCGCGGTTTATCGTAGCGGGCGGTATTCTCTACGGGGTCATGCGCCGCACTGGCGCGCCTCGACCCACCGCCAGCCAATGGCGCGACGCGATCATTCTTGGCGCGCTGCTGCTGCTGGTTGGCAATGGCGGACTGACCTGGGCCGAAAAGCGCGTCCCGACCAATATCGCCGCGCTGACCGTCGCCGGCACTCCACTGTGGATGCTCCTGCTCGACTGGCTCCGCCCTGGCGGACGCCGTCCGCACGGGCTCGTCTTCGCGGGGCTTGGGCTCGGCTTCGCCGGGGTGGGGCTCATTGTCACCAGCCGCGACACCCAAGGCCACGGCGTCATGGATTCGGCAGGCGCGGCCATGCTGCTTTCGGCTTCGGTTTGCTGGGCGGCGGGCTCCATCTTTTCGCGTCACGCGCGGCAACCCGCCTCGGCCTTGCTGGCTATCGCCATGCAGATGATCGCCGGCGGTGCGCTCATGCTGCTCGCCGGTCTGGCTCTGGGCGAGGGGAGTCGCTTGCACTGGACGGAAATCACTCCGCGTTCCGCAGGCGCTTTCGTCTACCTCACGGTGTTTGGCTCGCTCATTGCGTTTACCTGTTACGTCTGGCTCCTGCGCGTGAGCACACCCGCGCGCGTTTCCACCTACGCTTTCGTGAATCCGCTAATCGCCGTGGTCCTCGGCCGGGTCGCGCTCAACGAGCCTCTCCCCGCCGGCGTGCTCGTCGCCGGCACCCTCATCCTCGCCGCGGTGGTCCTGATCACCCTCAAAGGACACGCAAGGTAGGGCGCACTGGCCTCAGTGCGCCGCACTTGGGATCCGTTTACATGACAAGCACGATTTTGCCCATGACCCCGGATGACACCACGGCTCCGTGGGCCTGCGCTGCCTGGGCCAGTGGAAATTCGCGCGCAATGACGGGGCGCAGCTCGCCCTTCTCCAAGCCTTCCACCAGCGCGCGATGCGTTTCGCCCAGGACCGACGGAGGGGTCCCGAAGACGAACACGCCGCGGATGTCGGCGTTGCGGAACATGAGATCACGGGCGTTGATCTCGACCGGCCCACGACTGCCGACGACGATCACGCGACCGTCGGGAGCGAGCATCGGAAGGTCTTTACCGAGGTTGACGTTGGCGAGCATTTCCAGGATCACGTCCACCCCGCGCCCGCCGGTCGCGTCCAGAATTTCTTTCGCATACGCGCCGGAGTGATGATCGAAGACCGCATCCGCGCCTTCGCGTTGGACGAGCGCCCGACCAGCCTCCGTGCCGCCCGTGGCGAGAACGCGCATCCCGGCGGCGCGCGCGATTTGGACGGCGGCCAGGCCGACCCCGCCCGTGGCGCCGTGAATGAGGATCGACTCACCCGCGCGCGCCTGCCCGCGATGAAACAGGGCTACGTGCGCGGTCGTGTACGGGACACCGAGCGCGGCGCCCTGGGTAAACGAAACGGCCTCAGGCAAAGGGTGCACTTGTGCCGGCTCACAGAGCGCCTGTTCGGCGTACGTCCCGGAAAGGGAGCCCGCGAGGTACACCCGGTCGCCCGTTTTCCAGCCGGTGACACCGGAACCCAAGGCGGCGATTTCGCCCGCGCCGTCAGTCCCCGGCGTATAGGGCAACTCGGGAAGCAGCGGGTACTTGCCGGAGCGCTTGTAGGTTTCCACGGGATTGATACCCGCCGCGTGGACGCGTACTAGAATTTGACCCGGGCCCGGGGCGAGGTCGGGAAGGGCGACGAGCTGGAGCACCTCGGGTTCGCCAAATTGCTGGACACGAATCGCTTTCATATTTCGGGAACTTTTGACATACGAGGCGTCCTGGACAATCCATTTGCGCTGTGAGTTCCGAATCCACTGCTTCTTCTGTGCGCGGCGTCGAGCACGCCCACGTCATCGATCTCATCACCCAGGACGGCAAGACCGGCGAGGTCACGCTGATCATGCTCGAACCGCGTCCCTGGGACGGGACCGAATTGCGACTCTTCCAGCTCCAGGAAAAAATCAATGCGTACCTCTCATTCGCCCTCGATGGTGAGATGGCTGAAGCGTATCCGCATTTCGAGGGTCGCAAGCTCCGGCTCCAGCTCGATTGCGTGGGGATGCCGGGATCAGACGTGGTGGGCTTCCTGAGCATGGTCCGGGAACAAACCGCGTTTCAAGGCATCGACCTCGAAGTGCGCGTGATGGGGGAGGGTGGATGCGGACCGGGGTGTGCGTGCGGGGAAAGTGCTTAGTTCTCAGTGCTCAGTCGGTGGGACCCGGGGCGTCGCGGGGCCCGGCAGGGCTTGGGCGGTCTGCGGTTGGAACTAAGAACTGGGAACTGAGAACCAAGCACTACGCCTTTCCTCGCACCGCCCGCCCTTCATCGGCGTCGATGTAATCAAAAAACGTCTGAATATCGTCCCGATTTTCCAGGCCGCTTTCGCGTTTGCGCGTGGCAAGACGCTCGGAGGCTCCATCGTTCCAGCCGAGCTTGCGCATGAAATCATTCCATATTTCCATCTCGTCGGGGCTCGGCTGGTGGCCTTGCGCGACCGCCCACGCGAGGAGTTCCTCGTCGGTGCCACCCTGTCGGACGCGTTCGACCAGCGCCGGGTACTCGATCCAGAGAAAATTCACCGCGCGGCCATCGAACCCGCCGCCCAGGTTGGCATGATACTCCGCGGGAAGCTGGCCGGCGGCGTGCAGGCGGATTTTGTCGAGCATTCGGGGAAAATACGAGATCCCGCCGGTTTGGGCGTAGGGGCTGCGCAGATTGGGCACGTTCATGAGCGCAGAGTAACGACTAGTTTTTGGAGGGACAAGTCCGATGCCGTGCCGCCCGAAAAGGAGGCTCGACGAACGGCCTCGTTTTCCTCTTTCCTACGTTTGTCACCCGCCAAGAGGCGGTTCCCCTTTTCCAAGAAGTACCAATCCTCCGGCATTATCCGATGAAGACGATCCTGCTGATCGACGACGATGAGAGTTGCCGCAAGCCGGCGGCAGAGGCGTTGCGCCGCGCCCACTGGCGGGTCATCGAGGCGGATGACGGAGACCGGGGGATCGAACTCGCCATCGAGCACCGCCCGGATGTGATTCTGTGCGACTTGCTGATGCCGCGGACCAACGGGTTTCACGTGTGCCGGGCGGTCCGGGAGCGGGAAGATCTCAAACACACCCGGATCATCGTGGTGAGCGGGCGTGACTTTCCATCGGACTTGCAGAGCGCGGTGGAAGCAGGGGCGGACGATTTCCTGGTCAAGCCGGTGGAGTTGGCGCAGCTCCACGAAGCCCTGCGCAAAACGACATCGATGCCCGCGGAGACGAAGCCGGCGGCAGCCCCCGCGACGGAACCGAATCTCAGGCCCGCTTCGGACCAGACCACCCTGGTGAAATTCTGGGGTGTGCGGGGTTCAATTCCGACACCGGGGCAAGCAACCGTTTTCTTTGGTGGCAACACCTCGTGCGTGGAAGTACGCGCGGATGGCGAGATCATCATCCTCGATGCCGGTTCGGGGATTCGGCCACTGGGTGAATCGCTGGCGGAAGAGTTTCGCGGGCTACCCATGGAGCTGACTCTCCTCATCACGCACACGCACTGGGATCACATCCAGGGCTTCCCGTTTTTCCTGCCGGCCTACGATGCGCGCAACCGTGTCCACATTTTGGGCTATGAGGGCGCGCGCGATGGGCTGGCGGCGACGCTCGCCGGGCAGATGGAAAGTCCGTATTTCCCGATCGCCCTCAAGCAGATGCCGGGCAGCATCATCATCGAGGAACTCAGGGACTTGACCTTCAAAGTGGGCTCGGTCCGCATCGAGGCGTGCTTTTCGAATCACCCGGGGGTGTGCGTGGGGTACAAGCTTTACACCGCCAATGGCACGATCGTGTACCTGCCCGACAATGAGTCCTTCAACAAAGCCACCGTAAAAACACACGGTGGCGCGTTGCCGCGCAACCTCGAGCACAACATCACCGAATTCATCCAGGAAGCCGACCTGCTGATCCTCGACTCCCAATACACCACGGACGAGTACCGATCGCACGTCGGCTGGGGACACGGATGTGTGGACGACGTGGTCCAGCTCGCGGTTGCCAACCGGGTGAAGAGGCTCTTTCTTTTTCACCATGACCCAGCGCACGACGACCGCGCCATTTCCAAAATGCTGATGCACGCGCGGTCCATCGCACAGCAGGCTGGCAGCGCGTTGCGGGTGGATGCCGCGCGCGAGGGCGAGCAGTTCGTCCTCAGCCCACGGCCGGTCAACGCGATGTAGATGCCTTCTAGGGCGCGGGAATTTGATTCAGCGTATAGTACGCATCCGGGTGCAGGACCGGTTGGCCGGCGGCGGATCTGACACCCGGTAGGTGCAGTTCGTGCACATGACCTTCCATCAGGCCGTCGATCACGAGCCGCGCGCTCCTTCCGTCTGGAGCGACCGTCACGCTCTTGATTGTCGGCGTCGTTTCATCCACCTTCGGGCTTCCGTAGCTCGATTGGAATATCGTGGTGTAGGTTTTGATCGTGTACGATGCCGGAGCTGCGGCCGTTTGCGGGTCGACAGGTTCGGTGAAGGTGAACTCGAACCCATCGGGCCTGGCGCGCATTTCATGGATTTCAAAGGGCGTCTTGCCCGTCCAAACGATCCGCTGGAGCGCGTAGGGATGTCCGCCTCGGGCGCCCCAACCGCGGTCCGTGCCGTAGACGAAAAGCGAGCCGTCCTCGCCCCATTCGACGGAAAGATTGCCGGAATCGAAGCCCTGCCGGAAAGGAAAACACGCCCCCTGGTAGCGATCGTTGACCTTTTCCAGATACACCCGCATGACCGTGCTGTGTGATTGGTCGCAGACGAAGAGCTCGTTTTTGAACGGCCCAAATTTCCCGCCGGTCGTATCCGCGACGAACCCACTCGCGGATTGCCCCATCTCCGGGTACGGGAACATGATCGCCGGCGGCATGAACTCCGGGATGCGCTTCGCCTCCTTGTAAATCCGGCTGCCACTGACCGGTTCCTCTGGCTTTTTGATGCCGGCGGCGGCGATGGCGTCTTTGGTCGCGGGATCGTCGAACCATTTCAGCCCGGCCGGATGTCCCATGAAATAGCCGGGGCGCAATTCCTTGAGGCCGTCGGCGCCGTTCCACGGCCCCTGGTTGTCGGTGAAAAACATCACGCCGTCCGCGTTCATGCCGATGCCGCCCGGTGAACGGATGCCGCTGCACGTGGGCACCCACGAGCCGTCGGGCTTGAGACGGAAGCACCAGCCGCGGTACGGGCTGTTGCTGTTAAAGGAACCGGTCAGGCAGAGCACGATCCAGAGGTCGCCATTCCCGTCGAACTTCGAGCCGAAGGCGTATTCGTGGTAGTCGCCATTGATGCCCCACGGATCGCCGACAGTTTCAAATAAATCCGCACGGTCGTCGCCGTCGAGATCCTTCATGCGTGTCTCCTCGCCGCGCTGCGTGGCGTAAATCCAGCCGTCCTTCGCGGTCAAACCGAGCACCTCATGGAGACCGCTGGCAAAGCGCGTGAACTTCAAGTGCGCGGGCGGGTCTTCGAGGGCGTTGTCGATAAAATAGATGTCACCCTGGCGCGTCGAAGCGGCAAGACGCCCATGACCCAGCCATTGCAGCGCACCGGCTTCGAGAGCCACGCCTTCGGGGATCGGCAGAGTGATGATGCGATAGTATTCCGCCTCCGCGGCTTTGAGGGCTGGACTGGCGTTGTCGTCAGCAAGAGCGGACGCGGCCCACGCGAGTGAAGAAGCGACGCAGATCGTGAGCAGGAGCGGAGGGGAATTGCGCATGGGAGAACTCAACGGGCGATAAGTTTTTCGAGAGCGACGATTAGCACATGCTTTACCGGGCCGTCGATGCGGGAGGTGACGTTTCAGCATCCGAACCGCTTCGAGTGAAAATCGAAACCGCCGATTTTCCATGCCCGGTCGAAATCATCCGGAAATGCGCCTCGATGGCGATAGTGCTACCACATGATCTCCTCGACAAATTTCGCTTCGTTCCCGTTGAAGGTCAGTGGCACCAGCAGTTCGGCCCGGTCGTCGCTGTTGCGGATGATCGGGCTGGCGCCGGTGAATTTCAGCTTCTGAGTTTCATCGACGGCGAAGACACCATTGTTCTCTTTGATTTGCTTGCCCACGGCCGCGAGGAAGAAGAGCCGCTCGACCGGTTTGTCGGCACGCACGGTAATGGTGCGCGAGAAGCTGGGATCGCCTCCGCCGGTGGCGGCGACGGCCACGGGGTAGTCCTCGATGTTCAAACCATTCCACGAATAGCGAAAGCTGGGCCGGCGTTCGGCGTCGAGCAGGTAGCCGTGAAATTGCCAGCCCGCGGCCTTGCCCCCTTCCTTCGGCCACTCAGTCGTGTCGCTGTCGAGCACGGCAAATGCCGGGGCGGGCGGGCCGTTGACGACATTGCTGCCGAGAGGTTTTTCAAACCCCGTGCCGCGGCCGGTGCGGTGGCGCGCGGCGTCGATAAACGGGCCCAGCCAGATGAGTGCGACCCGCATGTCCTGCGCGTCGAAAGCGAGGTTGGCTTTTTCCGGATAGCCCACGCCGATGGCTCGCGGACCGCCCCCCTGGATGAAGTTGCGATAGATGATCGCTTCTTTGTCCGCCACGAGCTCCATTTTGCCCTGGATCAAGCCGGGCGGCAGGTCGGTGAAGTTCTTGCGGGCGAAGTACGCCCAGATGGCGGAGATCTGCTTCTCGGCATCGCCGTCAAGGATGTCCTTGTTGACGGCCACGCCATTGGGCCAGAACGCGGGCATCCGTGTGCCGGGGCGCAGCGATTGCGGGTCGAGTAGATAGCGCCGGAACCAATCGAACTTGAGCCGCTGCCCGGCGGTGGCCAGATCCAGCGCGGGGACGCCGAGCGATTTGTTGCCGTCGAACATGTGGCAGGCGATGCAGGTGAGTCCGCCGACGCCGATCAACTTACGGCCGGACTTGTTGGCTTGTTCGGCGACGCCAGAGGCGAAGACATCCGGCTGCGGCAGGGCGTCGACTTTGGTGTCGGCATTCTCAAATAGTTCCGGGAGATGGCCGACATTGGCCGCGCCAAATTGCGGCATGCGCGTGGCCATGTAGGGCCGCACGGCGCCGCCATCGACCAGCACAGTCTTGATCCAGTCGGAACGCAGCTTTGCGCCCACGCCGTTGAGTGGCGGGGGCATCTTGCCTTCATCGCCGAGATCCACCTCCCCCACATTGGCGAAATACTCGCGCCGGAGGCCCTCCGGGCCGCCGCGCCGGTCGCGATTGTGGCAGGCATAGCAGTTCATCACGCTCATCGTGCGGATGATTTGCTGTTCCGAAGAGAGGGGTTCGTTCAAGACCGCCTGTGCCCCGAGTTGCGCGAGGATGACGGCGCGCTGGCGGTCATTGATTTCAAAATGGGGAACGTCGGGCCTGGCCTTCGTCGCCAGGCAGCCGGCGGGCTGCCGGCCATTGAGCTGAGCCAGTGGTCTGGCCGCCGGTGCCGTGGCATCGATTGGCCACCTGGAGCGCAGTTCGCCGTGGCAACGCATGCACTGGAGGCTCACGTAGTAGTTCGCGCCCCGCGCCGCCTTTTCTTCATCGACGGTGAATATCGCATCGCCCACGGGCTGCATCGCCTGGCCCTGATGGGAGAGGACTTTGGCCGGAATCTCTTCCTTTTTCGCGCCCGGAGGCTTCCACAATGCCTTCAGCGCCGTCTGTCCGCCGGCGTCGAAGTACTCGACGACGATCACGTGTTCGCCCGCGGTCAGGTTGATCTTGCCTTTGCGCTCCTGCTCGGGATGGACGCCGCCATTCTCCACGACTTGCTCCTCGTCAATAAACAGCCGCGAGCCGTCGTCCGATTTGGTGGCGAACTCATACTCGCCTTCTTTCGGAACGGTAATGATGCCGCGGAAACGCAGCGCGAAGTCGTTCTTCCGCTCGGCCACGGCCAGCGTGAAGGTGTCGGTGTTCCCGGAGGTCTTTGGCGTGAGCCGATCGAACTCCGGCAATTCGGGTAACTGCTCCTCGTAATAGTCGTAACTCACGCCCTCGAGCCGCGACGCACCGCCGCCCGATGTTTGAGAACGCAGGAGGTACATGGCCACGGCGCGGGCTTCGAGGGGCTTGAGCTTCAGCGAGGGCATCCGCCCACCGGGCCTGGATTTCAGCGGGTCCCGGAGAAATTCCGCCAATTCAGATACGGTATATTTTTTGGCCAGATCTCCGAAAGGCACGGAGTTCCGGGTCAGCTCTTCGAGTTCGTCTTTCGCGCCGGGTTTGCCTGGCGGCAATTCCTCAGGCGCATGGCACTGCACGCAACCGACACTGTGGTAGAGCGATTTCCCGAGGGCGACTGCCGCGGCGCTCTGGCCGGTGGGGATCGGCTTTTCTGCGCCGCGCACGGAAACCAGGAAATGAGTGAGGTCCTCGGCGGCCTCGGTGCGCTTCGATTCGTCCAGCCCGGCGAGCATGTCCGGCATGAGGGTACCCGGTTTCGCGGTTTGCGGATTTGCCAGGAAATCACCCAGCCATGCCGGCGTGGCCTTGACGCCGTGCGTCGCATCGAGACGAGGGGAAGGGCGCGAAGCCAGCCGGCCTTTCAGAGGGCCGGCGTCGTGGCAGGCGGCGCAATTCATTTCGCTGAGAAGGATCTCGCCGGGTTCTACGCCGGCCCGCAGGATTCCGGTCAACACGAAGCAGAGGAAAGCGGCGGTTGCGACCACGTAGCCGGTCGCGGGACAACGAGAGGGAAATGGATCAGGGAGCATCAGCGGGGCGCCGCCGTGCATAACCTCCCGCGCGTTGGGATGCCAGCCCTGAAATTCACGATCACGGGCCCGCTCTACCGACGCAGTCACGGTCCTTCCAGCACGTGCAGGAAGACCCCCTGGAGGTCCGCATAGAAACGCATCTGCGCAAAGAGAAATGTGCGCGGATCGGCAGCCAACGGCGGGGACCGTTCGAGATCCTGTTCTTGAAGTTTGTGGCGTTCAGTGAGGACGAGGCGGGCCTGGTTCAGGCCGTGGACCCAGCTCTCGAGGTGGTCGTTCGCCACGGACATCGTGCCCTCCCCGCTGATGGCATCCACCCGGAGCTTTTTTAAATCGCCCTCGATGATCTGCAAGGCCGACTGGAAAAGCTTCGCCAGCTCCGGTTCGACAAATTCCTGCCAGTCGCGGGCGAACTGCTCTTCCCCGGAGTCGTCGGTGGGAGCGCTGAAGATGCGTTGTTGCGCGGCGTCACTCCCGGATGGGTCGGCGCTGGCGGGAACCCGTCGCAGCAACTCCGCGCAGACGGGGTCGATGCGCGTGAGCCGGATGCCCTTTTCTTCGGTTCGCGTGATTTCCACGATTCACTCGCTTTTTTCCAGGGTGGCGAGCAGGAGGTAGCCATGGAGTTGCTCGACATACGCTTCGGCCCGTTCGCGCGCACCGGTCCACACGATGGAACGGCCCCGGTGATGCACCTCGAGCATATGCTTTTGCGCACGCGTCCGGCTGTACCCGAAGACTTTCTGGAAAACGTGGGTCACGTAAGTCGTCAGATTCACCGGATCATTGTGAACGACGACATTCCATGGCGCGTCGACTGCGGAACTGCTTTTGGTCTCCTGCTCGACGACAGTTTCGGTCATGCAATATCTACTGGCCCGGCAGGGCCCCCGGCAACGCGGCCGTGGGGTTGGGAGGCGGCGCCGCGGGGGCCGGAGCTGTCGGCGCGGGCGGTGTCACGGTGACCCCTGGCGCCGGTGTCGCCTGGCTCGTTGTTTCTGGCGGAGGTGGCGCCAGCAGAGCCTGAAGAGTGCCAATCCACGCGCCGGAGGCGGGATGGCCCGGAAAGCTCTTGATGATATTGTACATCTCTGTGGCCGCCCGATTTTTCTGTCCCAGGGCGACATACTCCTGGGCCCGGCCCCACATCAGCGCCGGCCTCGTGTCGCTGTTATATTTTTCGACCTCGAAAGTGAGCTTGGACCTGGTGGCCGCATCCGCATCCACTTTCATTTTCGTGTCCCAGTACTCGAACACCCGCTGGTCCTTCTCGATTCGCAATTCGGGCTGGATGATGTTTTTGTAGATGCCGTCGATATTGCCCGGGTTGGCTTCCCAACCTTCGGCGCCGACGTAATCGCCGATCCGCATCCATTCCACAATGATGCTGCCCCCCAGGCTGCGGTTCAGGATTTGATCGTGCATCTTTCGGACCGCCGTATCGTCCCGGATGGCCTTGGTGATCGGGGAAACGGCGCCCCCCCTCCTGCCTCCCGCAGCCTGCGGCGGTTGCGACTCCTTGTCCTTCTTGATGGCTTCATCGAGCATGCTCATGTAGGCGATATCGGCCCAAAGCTCCTGCGTATAGCTCGTGAGCGCAGGCAGCATTTCCTTGACGGTCGCGCCAGCCGAGCGTTCGAGCGTGAGGGCGAGCCATTCGAGATGCAGATGAACGGCACTTTGCACGGCCTTATCTTTGAAAACTTCGCCGTCGGTTTCTTTCCAAATCCGGAAATTGTTGCTTTCCTGGCCGGCGCCTTCCATCTGCGTGGCACGAATCGCCTCCGCCCAGAACGTCACGCCGCCATCGCCGGCCGCCGCGGCCGAGCTCACCTGCTGGAAGGCGGCCATCTTCGCGGCCTTGGTCTGGACATCTTGCTTGGTGGCCATTCCTTTCAATTCCTTGAGCAGTTGATTGACATCGACCGGAGACGCGTCCTGCTGCTGTTGGGCATGTAAGCCGGTGGTGCTTAGGAAGCCGACGGCGAGGAAGGCGAGGATGGGGTGGGAGGCGCGAGGAGACATGGTGCGGTTTGGGGGGAACGATTTAAATGGTGGGGAGTTCGCAAAGGCAAGCTCGCAGGATGCGCTCTTGGGTGCGGCGCATGCGGGTGGCGTCCCCTTGCATCCGATCATCATATCCATTCAGGTGCAGTAGTCCATGAATGATGTAAAGGGCCACCTCGTGGTCCACGCTGCGGCCGTACTCCGCGGCGTGCCACGCCGCGGTTTGGGCGCTCGTGACAATCTCCCCGTGCGCGAAGGTAATCACGTCCGTCGGCCCCGGAATGTCCATGAACCGTTCGTGGACCCCGGCGATGACACGGTCCGAGACGATGGCGACCTCGATTTCGCCGAGCCCGCGCAGGGCAAACTGGCCGTCGCCGGAATGATCCCGGCATTTTTTCAGCGCCAGGGAAGCAAAGCGGCGGAGCCAGGGCACGTGAAGTCGCACGGAACGCTGTCGATTCTCGACGTGAATGCTCAAGCAGCCGAGACCGGCGGCACCGAGGGTCGCGGCGAAGGCACGGGCGTTTGGTGCCGGTCCGTGCGCGCCTCGGGATAGGCCACCCGGCTGTGCATCATGCTTTGCAAAGTGCGCCGAAAGCTTTCGGCGACCTCCTCGAGCTCGCGCATCGTCAGGTCACATTCCTTGAGCTGTCCGTCGAGCAGGCGCTTCTCGATGATGTCGCTAATGAGCTGGTCGATCTTCTGCGGCGTCACGCGGTCGAGGCTTCGAGAAGCGCCCTCGATGCAATCGGCGAGGCTGACGATGGCAGCTTCCCTGGTCTGCGGACGCGGTCCACTGTAGCGGAAGCTCTCCTCGCGCACCTCCGGAATATCCTCCTCGCGGATATTCATGATCTTGCCGCCGGCACGCGCATCCTCCTGCTGTTGCAAAGCGCGTTTGTAGAAGAAGAAGACCAGCGAAGTGCCGTGGTGCTGCTGGATAACGTCGATGATTTCCTGGTTCAGGCCGTGCTGGAGCGCGAGGTCCACGCCCTCCTTTACGTGAGCGATGATGATCAGCGCGCTCATTGTGGGAGCGAGTTCGTCGTGGGGATTGCGGTCGCGCCGCATGTTCTCCGTGAAATACTCGGGCTTCACGAGCTTGCCAATATCGTGGAAATAAGAGCACACCCGGCACATTGCGGCGCTGGCGCCGATGGACTCGGCCGCGGCCTCGGAGAGATTCGCGACGACGAGGCTGTGGTGATAGGTGCCCGGCGCATCGATCACGAGCCGCTTGAGCAGGGGGTGATTGAGGTCGGCCAGTTCGAGCCAGGAGATGTTGGTGGTGATCCGGAAGGTGCTCTCGAAGAGCGGCAGCGCACCGCTGACCATGAAGGCGGTGACGATCCCGCTGCCAATGGCGACCAGGCTTTGCAAGCCGATGATATTCCAATGCGTATTGCCGATGACTTGCGGGATAATGGGCCCGATGAGGCCGAAGATGAGCGCGAGAACCCAGGTGGAGAGCCCCACGAACAAACCCGCCCGAACGAGACGGCTGCGACGCCGGACATCCAGCGTGATGAAGACCGCAATGAACCCGCAGAGCAGGCTCATGACGAGGAACCTGGCATCGACAATGTCGCGGTAGACGATCGCTCCCCAAAGGCTGACGAAGGTGGCGGCAAAAATGCCGTGATTCTTTCCCAGCAAAACCGAAAGGACCAGCGGCGCGAAGGCGTACGGGACGGCCAGCCGCCACAACTGCTGGCGTTCCAGGGCGCTGAGCGAATCCGGGGACGCCCCACTGCCTTTGAGCAACTGGTCATCCGCGGTGACCAGGATCAGTTTCACGATCACCAGGTGCAAAAGCATGACCCCGAAGACGAGCAGGACGCGGGAATTACGATCGAAGGTCTTCGGATGATTGATCCAGAGCTGGGCGAGTGCGGTCAGGAAGATGAGCACCGCGATGAACACCTTCTCCATCGGCTGCCGGTGCATGTCCGAATAGATCAACACCGCCAGGCCGAGGATAAAACCGATGAAGATCGCGGCCTTGGCCAGGGGACCATATTCGAGCGATTGCAGCCATTCGTTCTCCGTCCGGCGGCGGCGCAGCTTGGTGGAAGCCAATCCTTTTTTTACCAATCGCTGTCTTTCAAAAAAACCGAGCATGTGGCTGGGCGTGGAGTTAAAAGTCGGGCCTCAGGGCTGGAAAATCAACGTTTGGTTTCCGTCTCGCCGGTACCGCGATGGCGGCGGTAGGCGCGGACGATGGATTGGACCAGTTCGTGCCGGATGACATCGCGCTCGCCAAAATGGCAGAAACTGATGCCCTCCACGTGCTTGAGGGCGAGCATGGCTTCGATGAGACCGGACCGTTTGTTGGAAGGCAGGTCGATCTGCGTATGGTCGCCGGTGATGACGGCCTTGGATTCCGCCCCGAGGCGCGTGAGAAACATGAACATCTGCTCCGCCGTGGTGTTCTGGGCCTCATCGAGCACCACGAAGGCGCGATTGAGCGTGCGGCCCCGCATGTAGGCCAGCGGCGCAATTTCGATCACCCCACGTTCCATCAAGCGCTGCAATTCCTCGGCTTCCACCATGTCGTGCAGGGCGTCGTAGAGGGGCCGCAGGTACGGCATGATTTTTTCCTTCAAATCGCCGGGCAGGAAGCCGAGCGCTTCACCGGCTTCCACGGCCGGGCGCGTGAGGATGATTCGCGTCACCTGCTCCTTGCGCAGCGCGGCCACCGCCGTCGCCATCGCGAGGTAGGTCTTGCCCGTTCCCGCCGGTCCCACGCCGAAGACCATGTCGTGCGTCTGGATGGCCTGGAGGTAGGCGCGCTGGCCGGCGGTTTTCGGCACGACCGGCGGGCGCTTGGGCGAGCACAGGATTTTCGTTTCGAGGAGTTCGTCCAGGCTTGCTTCCTCGGGCTCGGTGACGGCGCGCAAGGCGAGGAGAAATTCATGTTTACGGATGTTCAACCCGCCCTGCCGGGCGCGCTCGAGCTGGTCGAAAACGCGCCGCGTCTGCTCGATGCGATCGGACGTACCTTCCACGCGCAGCCAGCCATCGCGCGCCGTGACACGGACTTCGAGAGTTTTTTCCAGGGTCTTGAGCAGCGAAAGGTCGTTCCCGTAAAGGGATTGCAGCACGCGACCGCTCTCGAACTGCAAGGTTTGGGCGTCAGTGACGGACACAAAAGGGCGTGCGCATGCAGGCGCGCGACTGCGAATTATTTGAACCCATAGGCGAGCGACCAAAAGGTACGCTCATCCGGCGATTTTTCCACTTCCACGATCAAATAGTAGGAACCCGTCTTTTTTGGGACGACCCGGGCCGCGGCAAAGTGCGGCTTTTGCCACGATTCAGTCTCCGCGAGGTTGCCGGCACTGTCGTAGATATGGACGGAAATCTTGGCGGCCTTCTGGTCGGTGCCCATCCAGAACCAGTATTCGTTGCCCTTGAAAAGCTGGTGGACGATCGCCTTGGTGGTTTTCACGGGCAGGTCGCCGCCCCAGTAATCTTCGCGGACGGTGAAGCCCTCCTTCACATAGGGGTCGGCTGCCTCGAGGGCGAAGGACAGGGCGTCATCGATCGTGGCATGTGCCGGACAGATTCCCAGCGAGAAACTCAGGAGAACGAGAACGAGAGGAACAAAGCGTTTCACAAGGATAGATCGAAGATTACGGCACCTTTGAGTTGATCGATTTCACGAGGTCCGAAGTAATGCCATTAATCTCCCGGACCGATTTTTCCGAGACATCCACTCCATCGGCGAGGCCAATCAGCGGGCGGATATCGCGCACGCCATTCTGGACGCGTGTGACGACGGGATTCGACTTCTCCTTCGGTTTCAAGCCGTCGAGCCGCGTTTTGAAGTATTCGAGCAGTACCGGTTGGTGGAGCAGTTCAGCCCCGTCCTTGGTGTAGTTATTGCCGACCACCGCCGTGAGCGCTTCCGTGCCGCGGATCCAGCCGCCCAGGCTCACCAGTTGGGAGAGAGATTCGCTGTTGAGCCGGATCATGGCCTTCTTCACGTCTTCAAGAGCGTGATCGAGTTCTTCGCGCACTTTGGCCCAATCCTTCTTGTCCGCGGCTTGGGTGATCGCCAGGGCGCGCGGTTTGATGGCATCGTTGACGTCCAGCGCCGTGGACAGGCTCAGCACGCTCTTGCCGACCTGTTTGACCTGAGCGCTGTCCCGGGCTTCCACCGCGACAAAGCCCTCGGCAATGACCGTTCCGAGCAGCAACGCGATCTGCGGCTGTTCACCGGTAGGGTGGATCACCCCGCTGATCGGCCGCTGCACGGCCACCCAGTCACCCGGTCGCAATCCGAGTTTGTCCAGCACGCCAAAAATCTCGCTGGGCACCGGGACGACGACATTGTCGATGAGGCGGGCCTGGTCGGGAAGTTTGGTGACATCGATATGATGAGGGGCGTCGGGAGTCGCGGCGAACACGGAGACGGGTAAAGCGACAAGCGCCAAAGCGAGGGCTTTCTTCATAGAGTGACGGGACAATCCAAGGGAAATGAGCGGTACTCAAGCAAAGCCGGGGGCAAGCGGGCAAGTAATCTTTTCGGAGCCAGCCCGGTCTACACCCGGCGTCGGTGCGTTGATGATGGCGTACCAGCTCGCGATCCGGCGGTGGACGGGAGGCGGGAACGGGGGTTCCTTGTCCCGATCATTTACTTTTTCCACCCCGAGGTCTTTTTGGAAAAAGAATAAAAACCAGAAAAAGAAAAAGAGGTTGAAACGCCCGCAGCCTCGCCCGGCGCGCCGCAACTATAATTTCGGCCAATCGGCGGGCATCCAGGTGGGCAGATCCTTGATCGAATTCCGGGCGGTGGTGCTGGTGGGGACACCCCAGGCTTCAAAGAACGGCCCGAGATTTTTACCCGCGGCTTTTGAAAAACGCACCATCCACTGGTCGTGCTTTTCCTCGTCGGTCTTCGGGCGCTGGTCCTTCGGCAGGTCGCGATATTCTGCGAAGACCCTTTTATATGTTTCCCAACCGAAGCCGGCACGAAGCTGATGGTACATGATCAGGGCCAGGAAAGGGTCGCTCTTCCAACGGGTGAACTTGTCCGAGCTGCTCAGGTAGCCGCGCAAGCGCTTGCCGACGGCCTCGGGTTGCATCGCCTCGTGGCCCTGGCCGGGTGGTTTGCCGCAGAGGGTTTCCATGCAATAGAGCGAGAAGAGATTGCACGTGACCTCGACGGTTCCATCAAAGGTCCAGTCGCTCACCTGATGATTGTGGCCAAGCTCATGGAAGTGCCCCCAGCTTCCCTGCTTCATCTCCGCGAGCGACACGGAGTGTTCCACGCTTTTGTCGAGCTGCGTCATGATGGGGTAGCCACTGTGCATGTAGCCCGCGGAGATTTGCACGTCGGGCACGATGCGCTCCGGGCGCTTTCGCTCGCGGGGAATGGTGGCCAGATCCGCCTCGGCGTCGAGCACCTCGTCCCAGAATCTCATCAGCGGCTCCGGATCATCGAGCTGGCGGATCTTCTCCGACGGCACGCTGAGGATGATTTTCGTGGTCTCGAGTTCCGCCCAAGGGGCCGCGGCGTAGCGGAGGCGCATCCTCCAATCCATCGGCTTGGTTTCGCCCAGAACGTAGCGCGGCGCTTCCACGGCGCCGGCGATCGCCACATTGATTTTGGCCGGCGTCAGTTGGTCCGGCACTTCGATGTAAATGAGGCCGCCGAAAGGGTTCGCCGCGGAGGCGATGGGCGTTTTGATCGGTTCGTGCCGGGAGATTTCCGGCGCGCGCAGCCATTTGTCGAGATGCCACAGGCCGTCGGTGTGGCAGCCAATGCGGATGGCGAAGCCCTTGTCCGCGTATTCGGCGGGAATCTGGACCTTGATCAGTTCACCGGGCGCCGCGTACAATCCGGTGCTGTGCCAGGCGGGCACTCCGGTGTCGATGACGACCATGCGCGCGGGGATACGCGGGGCATTTTTCGGAACCGCGCCGGGAAAGATGTCCGCGGTGGGATTCGCGCGCAATTGCTCGGGTTTGGCTGTGCGAGAGGCCTCGAGTTGTTCGGTGACGACGAGCCGTCCCAAGGCGTTGTCCGCGGTGAGGGGGCGGTCGGGCCGGGGAAATTCCCGGACGCCCGAGGTCGCCGCGAGCGCGCTGAGGCGCGGCAGCAGGAGCTGATCGTCCGGTGGAAGCGCGCGCATGGCATCGGCCAGTGTGGCGCCGGCCTGGGCGAGTTGGTCCGGTGTCAGGACGACTTTCCTGGCGGTGTAATCGGCGATCGCATCGAGGGCGGTCGAGGCGTTCAGCAGGGTCAGATCGCCGCCGGTGGCGTAACCGGTCCTGGTGGATTTTTCCGACGTGCCCGCGGTAAAAACGATGCCCGCGGGTTCCAGCAGCTTGTTGCCGGGGAAGACCGTGGCGAGCAGCGTCTTGTCCTTGCCGCCGTAGAGCCAGCCCCAGCCGGTCGCGGCGGTCACCAAGCCGCCGCCGCCGCGGACGTAGCGGGCGAGGTGTTCGATATCCTCCTGCTGGATCTTATGCGCATCGATAATCACCGCGCGAAAAGCGGTCAGGCGTGTGTTCCAGTTTTTCCCCTCGAGGGCCTCCGCTTCCAGGCCGGCGCTTTTGAGGTGAGCGGCCAGCGGGGCGTTGCCGACGACGCCAATCTTTGGTTTGCTCGAAGCGGTTTCGCCCACCGCCCAACGCGCGGCATTGACCAGCATCGTGCCGTTGTCGCTGTCGAATGCACCCAGGTAGCCATTGTGGCCGAGCGCGACCACGCGGCCTTTTTCCCAGCGCGCCGCGGCGACGACGGGAAGGAAGTCCTTTTTTCCATCTTTCCCGGCGATCACCGCAAAGGCCTGCGGTCCGAAAACGCAGACGCCGCCCGGCACCCCGGGAGCGCCGATCTCGGTGATTCCCTGGAGGAGCGCCGAGCGATCGGCATCGGCATTGAAAATGGCCGGTGGCGCCCCCGAGGTGAGCGGGCTGGCCGCGAAGAGCGAGGCCGGAGCAAGGAGCAAGGCAGCGAATCGGGGGAGAGATCTCATTGGCACAGGATCAATGAAAACGCCAAGACTTAGCATGAATTTGTTAAAAGCGATATTTTGGCATCGGTGTTTGACGCGCAGCGCCTGAGTGTGGACGAAATGGTGGGGATGGGATGATGATAATTGTTGATCATTTCGGGATTCTTTGGGGCCTTTACTCTGGGGAGAAGCGGCATTTGTTGGTGGCGGCAAGGAACGGAGCAACGGATGAATTGATCCCTCGCTTTTGGGGGACGCGGCGGTAGCGGCGGCGGCGCAATGAGGCCATGGCGCCCTATTTGGGGGAGGAAGGGTCGAATTCGACCCTTGCTCCCGGAACGTTGAAGAGGATAGCCGCTGCGGGGAGGATGGGAGATCGCAGATCGCAGATGGGAGATTGGCGGCGGGAGGCCGGGTCTTGCAGGGCAGTCAGGTTTGGGGCCTGGCGGGGATGCTGGGTATGAGCTGGAATTGGGGTGGTGCTTCATGATTTCGCGTCATTGGGACTGTTGGCGAAAAAGGCAAGAACAATTTGCGGGCAAAAGAACTTGTCGGCGCGGGCCGGTTGCCACACGCTGCGGAGCGCCATTTTTCGGCAAGCGCATGCATATCCCCCAGACCGAGATCATCCTCCGGCACGACGGTGCGGAGCTCGCGCGGGTGACCCTGCCGCCAGGCGAATATGTGATCGGTCGCAGCGCGGAAGTGGAGATCCATGCGGAGACGCCTCTACTTTCCCGTCGGCATGCGAAGCTGACCCTTGAGCATGATCAGTTGTTTATCCAGGATTTGGGCAGCAGCAACGGCACCTTCATCAACGGCGAACCGGTGACGCAAATTACGCAACTACTTCCCAATCAGGAGATCCGGCTTGACCTGACATCACGCTGGAGGTCCACCGTCAACGCACGACCAGTGAACCTGATCTGAGCCTGGCGCCGAAGCAGGCGGCAATTCGGCGCTACCTGCCGGATGAGTTGCTGACCGAGAAACGGTATGCTGTCGGCAATCAAATCGCCCGAGGCGGCATGGGAGCGATTCTTGACGCGAAGCAGAATGCCACACAACGCACCGTGGCGATGAAAGTGATGATCGGTTCGGCGGATGAAGGGGATGTGCTGCGCTTCATCGAGGAGGCGCAGGTGACGGCCCAACTGGAACACCCGAATATTGTCCCTGTTCATGAGCTGGGCGTGGATGAGCAGGGTCAGGTCTTCTACACGATGAAGATGGTGCGGGGGATCACGCTCAAGAAGGTGCTCGACCTGCTCGCCCAGGGAATACCCGAGACGGTAAGGAAGTATTCACTACCGGCACTTCTGACGATTGGGTTCGATTGACGCGACTGGCTGCGTGCGATTCTTTTAGAAGTTGGCGTTGCTTGCCTTTGTCACTGCGACCGGTAACGTGTGCGGATGAGCTTCGACCAAATTCTTGAGGAATTGCCGCGCCTCAGCCCGCAGGAACGGTTGCGGGTCGCGGAGCAGGCGCTCGCGCTGGACGCGTTGTCGACGGAAGAAGAAGCGCTCGTCGAGGAACGGCTCAAGGATCACGATCGCGCACCCGGTACGGCGATTCCGCTGGACGACTTTCTCGCGCAACTGCGTGCACGCTACGTTTTGTGAGCTGGCGCGTGGTGGTGAGGCGGGAGGTTCACGTGGACCTGGACGAGGCGGTTGCGTGGTATAATAACCAGCGCCCTGGATTGGGAAGTGAGTTCGTCGCGGAAGTGGCGCGAGTTCTTCCCGAGTTGGCCAAGAACCCGTATCTCAATTCGCGCCGACATCGTGGGAAGCATATTCGCTGGCGTTACCCCGAGCGCTTTCCGTATCGGATCATCTATCGTGTGGACGACAGCGAGAAGGCGGTGGTGGTCGTGGCCGTTTTGCACGCCGCGATGCATGATCGGCACTGGATCGAGCGGCTGTAAGGCGCTGGGACAAAAGCGGGGCTTTGGGAAGGGACCCTGTCCGGGAAACCCGATTTCGCTGCGGTGCGTCGTCGTCGCCTGATGGACGATGAAGCGTCCGCCTCATCCGTGCAACGGAGTTGCCTCAGGTTTGTGCATTCCCATCTCCACAGAACGAGGCGAAACGGTCCGCGAGCCGTTGACGGTGGAGCTGGAGCTTCAATGGCAGGTGCGTTCCCAAGCTGGAGCTTGGGAACGAGGGGTCATCCAACACTCAATGGGCTGGCCCGCGGACACTCCCGCCGTGGACAATCGAGGTGCCCTCCCAAGAGCGCTCCCAAATGGAGTTTGGGAGCGAGGGGAAGGAGCGCAGCGGCGGCACCGAGCGAATGCCGGTGCGACGATTAGGCTCGCGTGGCGGCGCCGCTTTCGGGGTTGGCGAAGAAGTGACGGCGCCGCTAACATTGGCTGGACTCGTGGGTTCTTCCCCATACCCTCACATCCCTTTTCCATGAAACTCCGCAACCTCCCCGCCCTTGTCGCCCTCTCGGCTGCTTCCTTCATCTCCCCACTCCATGGCGCGGACGCACCCAAGCCGCTCAAGGTCCTGCTTGTCACAGGCGGGTGCTGCCACGATTACGCCAAGCAGAAGGACATCCTCAAAGAGGGGATCGAGCAGCGCGCGAACGCCCAGGTCGACATCATTTACACGGCGGATTACCCGCTCGGCCCCACCGGCAAGCCGGACGCGACCGCGCCGAAGCTGCCGATTTATGGCAATCCGGACTACGCCAAAGGCTACGACGTGGTGATTCATGATGAATGCGCCTCGAGCATTTCGGACGAGGAGACGGTGAAAGGCGTGCTGGCGCCGCATCGCGCGGGTCTGCCCGGCGTGAATCTCCACTGCGCCATGCACTGCTATCGGATCGGCAATCCAAACGATGAAGTGACGGATATTTCCGCGCCGCACGCCTACTGGTTTGAGTACCTGGGCTTGCAATCCAGCCGGCACGACGCCCAGGAGCCGATCTCGGTCCATTACCTCGATCCAGAGAGCCCGATTACCAAGGGCTTCAGCGATTGGACCACGGTGAAGGAAGAGCATTACAACAACATCAAGGTGCTGGACACCGCGCACCCGCTGGCCAAGGGATCACAAACTGTGCATCCCAAGAAAAAGCTGCCCGACGGCACCACCGAGGCCGAGCCGGACCGCACCGACGTGTGGGTGGACGTGTGGACGAATCTCTACAAAGGCAAGACGCGCGTCTTCAGCACTACGATCGGTCACAACAACGACACCGTCGCCGACCCCCGTTATCTCGACCTCGTGACGCGCGGGATGCTCTGGGCGTGTGACAAACTCAAGGACGATGGGACGCCGAAGGCGGGGTATGGGCCGGGCGGAAAGTAAACTTTCCGCTGGTTTTAAGTTTTAAGTCCCGCCGCCCACCACAGCGTCGCGCACCCGGATTACGCGTCGAAGAATCCCCTTAATACGTAGCGCTTAAAACTGTCCTCCCAATGACCACCCGCCTCACCGCATTATTGTTTGCGGGCCTCATCTGTGCCGGGTCCTGCGCCGAGCCCGCCTCGCCCCGCAAGCCAAACATCATTTTCATTCTGGCGGACGATCTGGGAATTGGGGATTTGGGGTGTTATGGGCAGGAAAAGATTCGGACGCCAAACATTGACCATCTCGCGACGGAGGGGCTGCGGTTTTCCCAGCATTATTGTGGTTGCAGCGTTTGCGCGCCGAGCCGCTGTACGCTGATGACGGGAAAGCACACGGGGCACTCGGCGATTCGTGACAATGCGCAACGCGGTCCGAGCGAGGAAGGCCAGCGCCCGATGCCGGCGGGAACGCTCACCGTGGCCCAGCTTTTGCAGAACGCCGGCTATTACACCGGGATCATCGGCAAGTGGGGTCTGGGCATGCCGGAGGATCACAGCAGTCCGCGGGATATGGGCTTCAATTACAGCTACGGCTACCTGTGCCAGGCCATGGCCCACACCTACTATCCGCCATATCTCTGGCGCAATAACGAGCGTGAGACCCTGGCCGGGAATCCGTCCTATGACGTGAGCATGAAGGGCGTCATCGAGCCCAAGGGGGAAATCTACTCGCACGATCTGCTGGCCAACGATGCGCTGCAATTCGTCCGCAATCATCGCAGTACGCCCTTTTTTCTCTATGTCGCCTTCACCATTCCGCATCTGTCCCTGCAAGTGCCCGAGGACTCGATGGCCGAATATCACGGGAAATGGACGGAGACGCCGTTCACCAATACGAAGCACTACGCCAACAACGAGACGCCCCGGGCCGCTTATGCCGGCATGATCACGCGCATGGACCACGATATTGGCCGGCTCATGGCCCTCTTGAAAGAGCTCGGCCTGGACGACAACACCCTCGTCTTTTTCTCCAGTGACAACGGCGCCATTTACCCGCTCGCCGGGACCGATCCCGTGTTCTTTCAAAGCACCGGCGGGTTCCGCGGCTACAAGCAGGATCTTTACGAGGGTGGCATCCGCACGCCGTTCATCGCGCGCTGGCCCGGAAAAATCAAGGCGGGCGCCACGACCGACCACGTTTCGGCGTTTTACGATTTTTTGCCGACGATGGCGGAGTTCGCCGGCGTCCCGGCCCCGGCGGATACCGATGGGCTGAGTTTTCTACCGACGCTGCTGGGTCAGCCCGGGCAGAAGCAGCACGATTTTCTTTATTGGGAATACCAGAGCCAGGGTGGACGGGTGGCCGTGCGCATGGGAGATTGGAAGGTCGTCCGCAATAACGTGAAGAAGGATCCGAATTCCCCGTACGAACTCTACGATCTCGCCACCGACCGCACCGAGCTGCACGATCTCGCCGCCGACCATCCGGAACTCGTTGCCAAGGCCAAAGAAATCATCACCCGGGAACACACGCCCAGCCCGGTAAAGGAGTGGAATTTTCCAACACCATTTGGACCGTAGTTTTAAGATCCGAACATCCAACATCTCCCTCTCCCGCAGGGGCGGGATCGGTACGGCTCCGCCGCAACACCCAACATCCAACATCCAATGAGGACCTCTGCCATGCGCACTCTGCTGACTATAACTGTTCTGATGGCCGTCGTATCATCCGGCGTCCGGGCGGAGGACAAGCCGCGGCCGATTCATGCACTCATGGTTTGCGGTGGGTGCTGCCACGACTATGAAAATCAGAAGAAGATCCTTTCCGAAGGGATCAGCAAACGGGCGAATGTGGAGTGGACGATTGTCTGTGAGGGCACCGATCGCGAGCATCGGGTGAGCATTTATGAAAACCCGGATTGGGCCAAAGGGTACGATGTGGTGCTGCACAACGAGTGCTTCGGATTCGTGAAGGACAATGATTTTGTCGAGCGCATCACCAAGCCGCATTTCGAGGGACTGCCGGCGGTGGTGGTGCACTGTTCAACGCATAGCTATCGCGAGGCGACGACGGACGAATGGCGGAAGCTCATCGGCCAGACTTCCCACAGCCACGAGACCAAACGCGACCTCGAGGTGAAAGTCGTCAAGGCGGATCACCCGGTGATGATCGGTTTTCCGACGGAGTGGCACGACCCGCAGGACGAACTCTATAAGAACGAGGTGCTGTGGCCGAGCTTCATTCCCCTCGCGCAGGCCTATGGCGTTGACACGAAAAAGGACCACGCCTGCATTTGGGTAAACACCTACGGCAAAGCTCGGGTCTTTGGGACCACGCTGGGCCACAGCAACGACACCATGCAGAGCGATGTGTATCTGGACCTGGTCACACGCGGGTTGCTTTGGGCGTGCGACAAGCTGAATGACGATGGCGCGCCGAAGGCCGGGTACGGGCCGGGGGGGAAGTAGGGGGGTGGGAGTGCTTAGTGCTCAGTGCCCAATTCTCAATCCCGCCCTTTACCGGCCGCCCCGCCGTCGGCTTCCAGATCTAGGCGATTCGCTTCGAGTCAGTTGGATGTTTGTCGCATCTCACCGAGAATCGTCTGGCGAGTCATGGCGATGTCAATGCCGCGCGAGGCGAAGAGATGAGCTGCGCCGCCGTGCTCCTCGGCTAGAAGTGCCAACAAAATGTGCTCGGTGCCGGTGTAGGTGCTGCTCATTCCGGTCGCTTCTGTCTCTGCCCGCAGTAATGCCGAGGCGCCTGAAATGTCCAAGCTCGGGCCGCTGGCCGGAACATTGCCAGGCGAAGCCTCTCCGGCAATCGCCCTCCTGAGCGAATCCAATGTAAAGCCGAGATTGCAAAGGACGTGGAAATGAACGCCGGAGCCAAGCTGAAATAAACCGAAGACAATGTGCTGACTGCCGACGCGTGTATGGCCAAGCTCCTGAGCGAACTGCCGCGCACTCTCCAGTGCTTGCCTGGCTCTCGGGGTGAGTTTCATTGCTTTCGATTACACGTACGGGAGGTCGAGCGCAGCAAGGCAATTCCGAAGCCGCGTGAGAGCTGTCGGTAGTGCCGGGATCTTTGAGAATCTGCAAGAATCTCAGAATTTTGATATACCGTCTAAAGTTGGCATCCACCAGCCGCCCACCCAAGGCACTTGAAACCTAAGCACTGAGAGCTGCGAACTGAGCACTAGCTCCCGCCATAGGCGTATTTGACGAGGAAATCGACGATCGGCTGCGGGTCCTTGAGACTGTGCGGATGGTGGTCGCCGCCGGGTTTGAGGATGACGTCGATGTGGCCGCCCAGCTTCTGGTAACGCGCGACGAGGATGCCGGAGTTTTCCGGGTAGGGGACGACTTTGTCGGCGTCGCCGCAGATGGCGAGAATGGGGATCTTCGCGGCGGCGATGGGGTCGAGGCGGTCGAGCGGGTTGCCCTTGAAATCTTTCACCGTTTCCTCGGTGAGGCCGTAGAGTTCCAGGGCCTGCTGCCAGCAATGCGCATCGCCTTTGCCCGCGCCCTTGCCGCCCGGCCAACTGCGGATGTCGAGCACGGGCGCATCGAGGTAGAGCGCGGCCGTCAGATCGGGATGCGTGGCCGCGAAATTCACCGCATACAGACCGCCGCGGCTGAAGCCCTCAAGAACGGCGCGCGGATTCAGGCCGTAGGACTTCGTCAGGAAATCGTGGAATTGAGTCATTAATTCGATCGCGGGCGGAGCGCCGTACATGTCGCTCACTTTGAGGTAGGCGACGTGCCAGCCGAGTCCCAGGAGTGCGATGTCGCCCTGCGGTTCGTGTCCGAAGAACTCGGTGCGCCAGATCCAAGGATGACCGGGCGCGGCGGTCTTGGGCTTGACGAGCAGGGCGGGGCGGCCGGCGACTTCGAAGTCCAGCTTCTCGTATCCATTCCAATCGGAGGTTTTGGGGGTGGGCGATGAGTCGGCTCCGCTGAGGAGCGGTGAAACCACGGTGAGGCAAAGGAACGCCGCAAAAGCGATCATGGGGAAGCGCATCCTGCGGGTGTAGTCGAGCAGCGGCGATTCCGCCATCGCTTTTCGCGGCGGCCTCGCGAAGAGGGCGTCTAAGGAAGTCATATCTTGGCTCATTACATGGTATGAAATCCCTCCTCGCACCTTTCCTTCTCTCCACCGCCCTCGGTTTTCAAGCTACGGCCGCCCCGCTCAAGGTCCTGCTCGTTGATGGGCAGAACAACCATGCCTGGCAGCAGACGACACCGGAGCTGAAGAAGATTCTCGAGGAGAATAGTCTGGCCACGGTGGACGTCGCGACTTCACCCGCGAAGGGCGCTGACGTGAGCGGCTTCAGTCCGGACTTTGCCGCGTACCAGGTCGTTGTTTCCAATTACAACGGCGCGCTCTGGGCCGATGCCACCCGCGATGCGTTTGAGAAATACGTCAGCAGCGGCGGCGGGTTCGTCAGCGTACACGCCGCCAACAATTCATTCCCGGAATGGAAGGCCTATAACGAGATGATCGGCGTGGGAGGGTGGGGCGGACGCAATGACAAATCGGGGCCGCTCCTGCGCTTGCGTGATGGAAAATGGGCGGCGGATACGACGCCGGGCGGCGCCGGGCACCACGGCCAGCAGCACGAGTTTCTCATGGTCACCCGCGCTCCGGAACATCCGATCATGGCGGGGCTGCCGGCGAAATGGATGCATACCAAGGACGAGTTGTACGATCATCTTCGCGGTCCGGCGCAAAACGTCACGGTCCTGGCGAGCGCCTATTCCGATCCGGCAACGGGAGGGACCGGCGAGGATGAGCCGCTGCTCTTCGCCCTGAGCTATGGCAAGGGCCGCGTATTTCACACAGCTCTTGGGCACGGGCTCGAGGTCATCAAGGATGTGGGTTTCGCGACGACGCTGCAGCGCGGGACCGAATGGGCCGCGACCGGAAAGGTGACCCAAAAAGTGCCGGCGAACTTTCCAACGGAAACAGCGGTGAGCCCGAGGCAGTGAGCTAACGATGGTGGGAACGGGGAGCTGAAACCAAGGGACGCAGGCCTGCGACTCACGGGGAGGCATTGAGGGCAGCCAACTCGGATTGAACCTCGAGAAGCTGCTGCTGGACTGCGGCAATCTGGTCGTTGGTCGACGACGCGATGATGTGGCGTTGATAAGTCTGCCGGTAGTTCTCGCCGCTGCGTTCGGACTGCAGCCCGCTGAGTTGCTGCGCGAGGGCGTCGCGCTGAGCGGTGAGCACGGCGATGCGCGTCCGGCGCGCGTCGCCGTTCATGGATTGGCTGGCCGCGGCGTTGGTCGCCGCAGATTGTGCAGCGGCGGCTTGCCGCTGGAGATTTGCCTGCCGTGCCATCGCGGCGAGCGAATTGCGCAACGCCGCCTGCGAACTTTGATCGGCGGCCAGTACCTGGCGCGCCAGCGTCACGTTGTTGGTCACTTGATCGTCGCGCAGCGAGACTTCACCCGAGGGCGAGAGGTAAACGCCGGGACGCACCAATTTTAAGCCGGTGCCTGGATTGAGGCCGACGATGCCATCGGCTGTCTCGATGCGCGCTGGCGCGATCAGGTAAAACACGCCGGGCGGTGCAAACTCCGCTATCGGCGCGGCTGGAATGGTGGGAGCCGAAGGAGCGGGCGTGGCGGGGGCCGGCGGTGGCGAATCGTCCGCGGTCGACGTTTTCTGGCAACCGGCGAGGATCGGCAGGAGCAACGCTCCGCTCGCTATGATGCTCGTGACTTTCATCGGGCTGCTTTCCTTCTGCTGCGGATATGACCAAATTCTTGGTTCGCATGTAAAGCCTGAAGTGGGGGTTCAAGCCCGCCGTCTTACTTCGCCGGCGCCACTGGCTTGGGCTTTGTCGTCATCTCGAAGGCGTCGGTGCGGAAGGGGGTCACGGGCAGGCCGCCGTCCTTGTTGAAGAGATTGCAGACCGGGTTGTCGGCCCAGGCGTAGCGCACGGCGACGGGATTGGAAACCTGGTCGCAGGTCACTTCGATTTTGTCTCCGGGAAGGATTTTGCCCTTGGCCCAGTGCCAGACTTTGTCGTCGCCGCAGATGGCAAAGCCATCGGCCTCCGCAACGTCAAATGGCCGCAGGCTGCTGCCGAAATAGTCCAGCGTGACGATGGCCTTGTTGCCTTCGATCTCCAGGCTCTTGAACTCCGGACTATGGTACGGGAACTTCAGGCCGTAGTCCTTGGCCAGCGCCCAGCGGACGAGGCGCGCGGCGACGTCGTGCTTGTTCTTCGGATGGATATTATTGGCCTCGCCGAGGTCGATGATCACCGCCTGACCGGTGTTTGGCAGCTTCATCGTTTTGGTCTGGGACTCGCGCAATTCCGCCCACTGGCTATCACCGGGTTCGGGTTTCCTGGCCATGTAATTCGCCAGCTGGACCCAATAGAATGGGAAGTCTCCCTCATTCCATTCCTTGCGCCATTGTTCGATCATGAAAGGGAAGAGTTCGCCGTACTCGTAGGCACGGCTCGCGTTGGATTCGCCCTGATACCAGATCACACCCTTGATGCCGTAGCCGAGAGTTGGATAGACCACGCCGGCGAAAATATTCCCCGACCGGGCGTTCCCAGTGAGCCACGCCTGCGGGGATTGCGGCGCGCGCGGCGGCTGTTTGCCTTCGGCTTTGGCCTTTTCGGAGTCCGCCTTCCATTTCTCCATCGCCGCTTCGTAATCGGCCTTCGCTTTTTCCGTTTGCGTCTCGGCTTCGTGCTTGTGGGTGGTCTCCATCAGCGGCTTGAAGCGGGGATCCTGCTCAATGGTGTCGCGACGAATCCAGGCCTCGGCGGCCGAGCCGCCCCAGGAGTTATCGATCAAGCCCACGGGAATCCCGAGGATCGCGTGCAAATAGCGGCCGAACATGAATCCGACAGCGGTGAAACTGCTGGCACTTTCCGGCGTCGACGGCTTCCACGAACCGGTAAAGTCATTCTTCAGATCCTGGGTGCCGACATTGGGCACCTTGATCAGGCGCAGCGTGTCGAGGCGGGAGGCGGCGGCTTCGAGGTCGCCATTAAAATCGCCGCTTAGCGTGAACCCCATGTTGGACTGGCCGGAGCACATCCATACTTCGCCAACGAGGACGTCCTGGATTTCCTTTTTGTCGGTGCCGGCGATGGCGATCGTCTGCGGCTCGGCATTGGCCGGGACCGGGTCGAGTTTCACGGTCCATTTGCCGTCGGCGCCCGCCTCGGCGGATTTGGTTTGTCCGGCGAAAGTGACCGTGACTTTGGTGCCGGGGTTGTCCCAGCCCCAGATGGGGTTGGTCTGCTTTTGCTGGAGGACCATATGGTCGCTGATGATGGCGGGGAGCTTGAGTTCGGCGCGCGCGGTAACCGCGAGCCCGAGAAGGATGGCGACGAGGCGGAGGGATCTATTCATGGGAAAGGGGCCAAGAATGAGCAAAGCTGGCGGAGCGATGCAAGGCGGCTTCGCCGCAACATCCAAAATTCAACGCTTAACATCGGGCTCCGCCCGCTGCGGCGTAGCCGGGCCAACATCCACGCTTCGCCCGGACAAGTCCAACATCCAAATGGGCTCCGCAACCCCGCAGTCGCGGGGCGAAACCTGATACGCGGGGATCCTTCTCAGAGAAGAATCTGATTAAACTTCAGCAGAATCGGCCTCCACCTTTGGGCTTCGCAAACCGAGGGCGGTTTGCGACAGAACTTCTTGGGATGCGCCGCGCGATCCCGCGTCAGGACGGTTCGTGGCCGGTCGGGGGTCCGGTTTCCTGTCGCGCCCATGAGGCCAGATCGATTTGCCAGCCGCCCAGCTCGGAATCGTATTCCGCGAGGAGTTTGTCGAACCACCGTTCCCGCGCCTCCGTCTGGCCCAACTCCTGTTCCATCTCCACCATGCAGGATTCGTGAACGGGGAATTCAGTGTTCGATTCATAGCGCGTGAATTCGAGCTCGGGGATGAAATAGCGCCGCATCCACGCAAAAAGCCGGTCGCTCCACTCTTCGAGGAAATAACGCAAATGCACATACGGCAGCGAAAGGTGCCAGTCGGCCGATTGCAGGACATGGTGCCGGTACTGCCGGCAGCCGGCCGTGTCGTCCACGTTTACCATCCGCCCGTCGAGAAGTGGCCAGCCGCTGCCGCGGACAAAGACAAAGGACATCCGATCCTCGCCCGGATACAGATCGCGCGGATCGAAGATGCGGAAGTCCACCCCGAAGAGCGTGGCTTTCTCGATGATCACGAAGGGGATGTTGTTCTCGCGGATCACGCGCAGCCCCCGCGCCTCTGCGTCGGCGATCGCGGAGGCGCGGTCGGGGAAGGCCGGCGGGCGTCCGCCGGACGTCGAAAGCTCGACCGAAGATTCGGCTTTTGCGGGGGTTTCCGGGAACAGATCAGGGCTCACGACCACTTTGCCCTGAATGGCCTGATTTTGGAAGAATCGCTCCTGCGAGATGGGGGGCAGACCTTCGCTGCGCTGCACCGTGAGCATTTTTGAGAATGCCGGCACTTCTCCGCCAGTCGATTGAGCCCGCCGGAGTTGCTGATGCCGGCCCAGCTTTTGCAGGTATTCCGCCAGGGAGTTCTGGACGAGTGCGTCAGTGGTATGCGCGCGCCAGGTGGCGATGACAGAGCCCATGGAGGTGGAAGATTGCGCCCGGGGTGCGTGGGCTGGCAAGCGGAATGGGCGCGGATGATGGGAGATCGGAGGTCGGAGGTCGGACCTGCCCGCAATCCCGCGACTGCGGGACGTAGCCCATGCCCGCAGTGCTTCGCACAGCGATGCAGGCGGGGATGCGGGCGGGGATGGGAGATCGGAAATGGTGGATCGGGGCGAAGGGACGATGGAGAATGACGAATGGGGTGGGTGGGAGAGCTGGCTTTGGAAGGCGCTTTTGGACGATCGGAGGGATGCCACATTGACCCTGGCTTTTGGTTGACGTAGGGGCGCACGCGGGAGTTGCCTTCGCGTTTGGATGACGTTATCTGCCTCGGGATATTTCGCTCCGGGCCGCGGCGCCCGGAGCGCCGCAACGTCCCCGTAGCTCAATGGATAGAGCCAGCGTTTCCTAAACGCTAGATGCGAGTTCGATTCTCGCCGGGGATAGGGCGGCGGCAACGGCCGAGTGGATGGTTGATGATTGAGAGTTGATCGAGGCCTGTGGCCGACCGGGAGGCTAAACTTGTGGTCGCATCGTTTCGTCTGGACGCGGCGTGGAACTTTGCTCAACTGGATACCCGTCGAAACCCTATGAGCCAGATCCTTTTCTGCCGAATTCTGCCGGTGGCCACCGCGGCCCTGTTCACCCTTTCGGGTTGCGCTTCGATGCATCCGATTACCTCGCCGCCGCCCGTCCCATCGATCGTGCTTCGCGCGCCCTACAACGCCAGGGGGGTTCGCCGGTTTGCTGCCGCCGATTCCGTTTCAAGTCATCCTGCCCGCGGGCGAATACCGTCCGCTGTATGAGGATGACCAAGTCTACTATTATCAGGCGCCGTCCAAAGTGGTCGTCAACGACCTCACCAGCTTGTTGTACGATGGCGGCATCTACGTCCAGCGCGGCAGCACCACGCCGGCCGGGTGGTACTACATTTGTGCGGATGGCACGCAGCAATCTGGCACGTTCAGCACGCCGCTGCCGACCAGGTGAGCTGGCAGAGGGTAGGCCTTTTTGGCCTCAGGGACTCCATCGGGCTGCGCGCGGCGCGACTTGAGGTTTGCGGAATCGATGGCGCCTCGTACACTGGTCGCGCTATGAAAAATTCCCTTCGCCGGCTGGTCCTCGTGGGCGTGTCCCTGGTCCTCGTGTCCGGCTGTCAGAAAAAGGAAGCCCCGGCAGCCCAGGTCGCGCAGGAAGCGGAGAGCAAATTGCCACCGCAGGAGCAGGTGACGCCGGCGCCGGTCGCGGCCAGTGCGAACATCAGCCAGGCGGACAAAGATGCCTATGAGGCGTGGTTCAAGAAGTACCACCTCGATCTCAACGATCCGGCGATGCTCGATGCCGATCCGGATGGGGATGGGTTTAGCAACCGCGAAGAGTTCCTGGCCAATACCGACCCGCTCGATCCGAATTCGCATCCGCCATATCCACCGGACCCCGCGCGCTTTCTGCGGGTGAAGGAATACAACGAGGCGCGTCTGCCCCTGACGCTCGAAAGCATCGATGGCGAAAAGGCGCACCTCAAGCGAACCGATGCGGAAGGGAAGGTCGAGACGGTGAAGGCGGGCGACACGCTCCGCGGGCTGCCGCTCAAGGTGTTGCACGTCGAGGCCCGGCAGGACATTGACAAGAATGGCGAGCACGTCGATCTCTCGCAGGTCACGCTCGAGGATTCCGCCACCAAGGAGAAGTACGTGCTCACGGGGAATCTGCCAGCGAAGACCTCGGCTTCCAATGCGTTGCTGGTCTCGCGCGATGGCAAGACGAACATGAAAGTGCACTTTGGAGATGTCTTTACCTGGCCGCCGGAGCAGGGCGCGAACTTCAAGGTCATCGACATGAGCCAGGACCAGGTGGTGCTTCAGGAGCTGGATAACAAGCAGATGTGGACGGTGCCGCGGCCTTGAGGAGCCACTATGTTTTGGACTGAAGACGTGGCTGCCAGGTGCAGCGGGCCGCAGATTATCAATGACTCGAAGACGCCCTCTGGGCGCGTGCACGTCGGCGCGCTACGGGGGGTGCTCATCCATGACGCGATTTTTCGAACGCTTCGCGAGAAGGGGATCGAGGCGCGGTATTTGTTCGGTGTCGATGATTACGATCCCCTCGACGAGATTCCCGCGGGCAAGGGCGCGCACTTTGAACAATATCTCGGCCAGCCGCTGTGCCAGGTGCCGCCGCCGGACAATTCGCCGGCTGCGGACATGGCGGAGCATTACATCGGGGAATTCTTTGAAATTTTCCAGGAACTCGGAGTGACGGTCGAAAAGTACCGGATGCGGGATGTTTACCAGTCGGGCCGCTTTAACAGCGCCATCGACACGATCTTGCAAAACGCCGCGACCGTGCGGCGGGTTTACAAGGAGGTGAGCAACTCCGACCGGCCGGAAACGTGGTACCCATTCCAGGCGATTTGCGAGCAGTGCGGGCGCATCGGGACGACGGAAGTCCTGGCCTACGACGGGCGTGAAGTAAGCTATCGCTGCCGGCCGGACATGGTGAAGTGGGCGCGCGGCTGCGGGCATGAAGGGCGGGTGTCGCCGTTTGACGGGCGCGGCAAGCTGCCGTGGAAGCTGGAATGGGTCGCGAAGTGGGTCTCCTTTCCGGTGACGATCGAAGGCGCCGGCAAGGACCACTCGACCAAGGGCGGTTCGCGCGACGTGAGCGCGGCTTGCCTGCGGGCCATCTTCCACAAGGAGCCGCCCCTGAATGTGCCCTACGAATTCTTCCTGGTCGGTGGGGCGAAGATGAGCAGTTCCCGCGGCGTGGGAGCCTCGGCGCGCGACATCGCGAACCTGCTCCCCGCGGAAGTGTTGCGCTTCCTCATGATTCGCACCAGGCCGAATACGCCGGTGAACTTCGACGTGCACGAGGAGGGGATCGTGAAGTTGTTCAACGAATTCGACCGGTTTCAGTCGCGGACGGTCCACGAAAAGAACGCCACGCCGGATGAAGCCCGTGTCTACCGGCTTTCCGAACTGAAAGCCGATGGCGACTACTACAACGCAAATTTCCAGCTCGTCGCTGCGCTCGTGCAGATGCCGCATCTTGACGTGGTCGAGCAGATTACCAGGCGCAAGGGCGGGCCCCTCACGGAGATCGAACGCCGGCATCTCGACCGGCGGATAGCCTCGGCGAAGACCTGGGTCGAGCAGTACGCGAGCGAGGAAGAGAAGACGCACTTGCAGGAAACGCTGCCCGCACGCGCCCGCGAACTGACCGCGGCGCAATGGGCCTTCCTCCACCAGCTGGCGGATGCTTTGCCGCAGACCTCGTGGGATGATGACAGTTTGCAGTCGAGGATTTTCGAGGTCGCGCGACTCACCCCGATCGAACAGCCTGTGGCCTTCAAGGCGATTTACCGCGTGCTGCTGGATCGCGAGCAGGGGCCCAAGGCGGGGAATCTGCTGGCTTTCCTGGAGCCGGGCTTCGTGATTCCGCGTTTCCGGGAACTGCCCTACGATACGCTCGAATTCTGGCGGCAGACGGCGATCAGCGAAGAGGATCTCGCGAAATGGCTCGCCCAGCAGCAAGAGAAGATCGCGGGCCGGACATGGACCACGGCGATGGAGGGAAGCGTGGCTTCATTTGACATCACGTTCACGCTCAAGGACGGGAAGCGCCAGTTGAAGCGGGTGCTGCTGGAGGGACAGCCGGCCGAGAGCGCCGTGGCTGGTCTGCTGGCCCGGCTGCCGAGCATTGGGGCTGCAGGTTTCGATAGGGGCACTGTCGCGTAGGCGCCTATGGTCTCTCTCGAGATATGGCAAAGCCGCACCGGGGCCCCACCGCTTTAATCCTGCTCTAGGGCGAAATCTCTGGCATGCGAGGGTAGCTCAAACCCTGCCGGCCACTCCGTAATTATGCCCTTGACGCCATGGTTTGGTCGCGCCAGCACTAATTCTGCGCCTATGCCGGAACAAAAGATGTATCTGAAAGAGCGGAGCTCACTTGACGTGGCGATCAAGAGGGTTGCTGCGTTGCTGCAGGAGCCCACCACGGAAATGCACCTCGACCTGTCAAATTTGGGTCTAACGACGCTACCGCTGGAGATCGGTCAGCTCAGGGAACTTAAGACGCTCGATGTTTCCGGAAATCACCTCACGACGTTGCCGCCGGAAATTGGGATGCTCAGGGAACTTAAGAGGCTCAACGTCTCCAGGAATCAGCTCACGACGCTGCCGCCGGAAATCGGGAAGCTTGGGGCGATGTCCATTCTCACAGCGGTGGACACTCAACTAACTGCGCTTCCGGGCGAAATTGGCAACCTTACGGCTCTGCGTGAACTGTGCTTGAACTCGAGTCAAATTGCAACGCTTCCCCGGGAGATCGGTGAGTTATCGAGTCTACGTGAACTGTGGCTCAAGAATAACTGTCTCGCGGAATTGCCGCGCGAGATCCGCAAGCTCACCGCGCTAAGGGGTCTTTGGCTACACGGCAATCCAGGATTGGGAATCCCCACTAGTTTGCTTGGCTCGGCGTGGGGGCACGCCGATAATGAGCTTAGGCCGGCCGTTCCGGAGGCCATCCTCGACTATTACTTTGCTCGGCAAGACCAAGGGGAGG